>Ga0310811_10000460_pt1 | contig 53963 bp, 45 predicted proteins | sample YCmetagenome_FD_207642 | JGI IMG/M metagenome (GOLD analysis project Ga0310811, IMG submission 207642) | Soil microbial communities from experimental microcosm in Duke University, North Carolina, United States - YC | ecosystem: Engineered > Artificial ecosystem > Soil microcosm > Unclassified ... | reverse complement strand
CTGGTCCATACCATCCGCTACAAGCTGGGCCTCACCGGCACCAAGCTGGGCTGCGACCATTCCGAATGCGGCGCCTGCACGGTGATGATCGACGATGTCTCGACCTATTCCTGCTCGACGCTGACGCACAGCGTGCGGGGCCGGAAGATCACGACCATCGAGGGCATCGAGGGGCCCAATGGCCAGCTGCATAAAGTGCAGGCGGCCATGATCAAGGAGTTGGGGCCGCAATGCGGCTTCTGCACCTCGGGTCAGGTGGTCGCGGCGGTGGCGCTGCTCAAGCACAACCCCACCCCGACCGTGGACGAAGCCCGCCGCGGCATGTCCGGCAATCTCTGCCGGTGCGGCGCCTACGACCACTATCTCAAGGCTGTCATGACCGCGTCGCGGGAGGCTTAAACGATGGCATACAATCTGATCGGCAAAGATTTCACGCCCATGGACGTCGAGGCCAAGGTCACTGGCCGCGCCAAATATGCGGAGGACTTCCGCGCCGACAACATGGCGTTCTGCAAGACCCTGACGAGCCCCATTCCGCACGCCAAGATCAAGAGCATCGACACCTCCGAGGCGCTCAAGATCCAGGGCGTGCTGGGCATCCTGACCGCCGACGACGTTCCCCAATTCCCGCCGCCCGCCCTGCCGATCCTGGCCAAGGACGAGGTCTATTATATCGGCGATCCGATCCTGGCCGTCGCAGCGGAGAACGAGCAGATCGCCGCCGAGGCGATCGAAGCCATCAAGATCGATTTCCAGCAGCTGCCGCATGTGGTGGACCCGCTGGAAAGCCTGTTCCCGGGCGGCCCTAACGCGCGCACCGCGGGCAATGTCGCGGCCGGCCAGATCAAGCTGCAGACCGTCAAATGGGACGCGGCCGATTTCGCCGCCGCCGGCGACACCAAGATGCCGATGGGACATGCGGCGGAGGAATGGAGCTATGGCGATGTGGATGCCGGCTTCAAGAACGCCAAGGTGACGATCGAGGAGAGCTTCGTCACCGGCACCTATTCGCATAACTGCATGGAAACCCGCACCACCTTCGCCTATTGGCAGGGCGGCAAGTGCTTCCTGCACGGCTCCAACCAGAGCCACACTGCGGCCATCGCCAATATCGCCCGCTATATCGGGATCCCGCCGGAAAACCTGGTCTTTATCGCGGAATATTGCGGCGGCGGTTTCGGCAGCAAGATTCCCGGCTATCCCAACATGGCCATCGCTGCGCTTCTGTCCAAGAAGATCAACCGGCCGCTGATGCATCGCATCTCGCGGACCGACGAATACGGCATCGGCGCCGCCAGGCCCGGCTTCCAGGGCTATATCAAGATGGGCTTTGCCCCCAACGGCAAGCTCCTGGCCGCCGACATGTACCTGGTCCAGGAGAGCGGACCCCATGCGACCGCGGGCGACTTCCGCGCCGCCGGCAACGCGCTCACCATGATGTACCAGCCGGAGGCCTGCAAATTCCGCAGCGTGCCAGTACTGACCAACACCGTGCCGATGGGCGCCCATCGCGGACCGGGCGAGAACCAGTTCGCGGCGCTGGTCGAACCCATGTTCGACAAGGCGGCCAAGCAGCTGAATATCGACCGCATCGCCATCCGCCGGATCAATGCGCCCGACAACAGCGGCAAGATCGGCAAGGAACGCGGACCTCTCACCAGCGCCTTCCAGAAGGAAGCGTTGGACAAGGCGGCGCAGATGTTCAAGTGGGACGACCGCAAGAAACTGTCGGGCCAGAAGACCGGCACGAAAGTGGTCGGAGTCGGCATCGGCCAGGGCTATCACTCGGCCGGGACCAACGGCTTTGACGGCCTGCTCCGCATCACCTCCGACGGCAAGCTCCACGTCCATACCGGTATCGGAAACCTCGGCACCTATTCCCATTCGGCCACGGCGCGCGTCGCCGCGGACCTTCTCAACTGCGATTGGGAGAATGTGGTGATCGAGCGGGGCGACACCCGCAAGGGCCTGCCCTTCAACTCACCGCAGGCCGGCAGCCTCTCGGCTTCCACCCAGTCCCGCACCATGTATGCGGCGGCGGAGGACATGAAGGCCAAGCTGACCGACATCGCCGCCAAGACGCATGGCGGCCAGCCGGCCGACTATGTGCTGGGCAAGGAAAAGGTCGCCCATAAGAGCGATGCTTCCAAGTCGCTTACCTTCAAGGAAGCGGCTGAGAAAGCCATCGCGTTGGGCGGCAAGTACAGCGGCAAGGAAGTGCCGGACGATCTCAACGCCATCACCAAGCAGTCTGTCGGCATGATCGCCGGTACCGGGCTCATTGCGGCGGCCAAGGACAACCTGCCGCGCGTCGGCGTCACGCCGGGTCTCTCCGTCTCCATGGCCCAGATCGAACTCGACACCGAAACCGGGAAGTTCGAGATCAAGGACATGATCTGCGTCGCCGATTGCGGCACTGTGCTGCATCCCCTGGGTCTGGGCCACCAGATCTCCGGCGGCAATGTGATGGGCATCGGCATGGTGATGGAACGCCATATCTATGATCCCAAGCTGGGCATTCCCGCTTCGGTGGGCTTCCACCAGGGCAAGCTGCCCACCTATCTCGACGTTCCCGTGGAAGTCGCCTGGGGAGCGGTCGAAAAGCCCGATCCGCAGAATCCGATCGGGGTCAAAGGCGTCGGCGAACCCGTGCTGGGCTCCGGTGCTTCCGCCATCACATCGGCCATCGCCGATGCGCTGGGCGGACATCTGTTCAACCGCACGCCGGTTACACCTGACATGATCATCAATCATCTGGCGGGGCGGCCACCGGCGCACAAGCCCCTGCAGGTCAATACGGTCTGAGGGGAAAAAGCCATGATCATCAAGGATATGATGCCCCAGTTCGATCTGTTCCAGCCCACGCAGCTGAAGGATGCGCTGAGCCTGTTGGACAGTTACGGCAAGGACGCCTGGAAGATGGCCGGGGGCTATGACAGCCTGGTCTGGTTCAAAGAGCGCATCAAGCGCCCCAAGGCCGTCGTGGACCTGAGCGGCATTGCCGAAATGAAGGGCGTGAAGGAAACGCCCGACGGCGTTGAAATCGGCGCCCTCACCAATCTGACCGACATCGAGCGCGATCCGGTGATCAAGGCAAAGTACCGCCTGCTCGCCGATGCGGTCAGCCATGTAGCCAGCCCGCAGATCCGCAATGCGGGCACCATTGGCGGCAACGCCTCCCAGGACGCGCGCTGCCTCTATTACCGCTATGGCCTGCCCTGCTACCGGGCCGGCGGCAATACCTGCTTCGCCGACACGCCGGAAGGCATCAACCGCGAACACGCCTTGTTCGAATCCGACCGCTGCGTGGCGGTGTCGCCGTCGGACGGCGCGCCCGCTTTGGTGGCGCTGGACGCCAAGTTCGTGCTGAAAAGCTCCAGCGGCGAGCGGGTGATCGGCACCGATGAATTCTTCATTGGGCCGAAGGTCGACATCACCCACCTGACTTCGACCAAGCCCGAGGAAATCCTCACCGCGATCCGGCTTCCCAAGACCTGGGCCAACGCCAATTTCTATTTCGAGAAAGTGGCCGACCGGAATACCTGGGACTTCCCGCTGGTCAATGTGGCCGCCGCCATGAAGGTGCAGAACGGCACGATCCAGGACGCGCGCATCGCCTGTGGCGGCGTCAGCGCGGTGCCGCGCCGTCTCACCTCGGTCGAGCAGATCGTCAAGGGACAGGCCGTGAGCGAGAGCCTTGCCAAGCTGGCGGGTCAGTCCGCTTCGCGCGGGGCGCGGCCCTTGAACTATAACGGGTTCAAGATCCCGCTGATGGAGAACCTGGTGATGCGGGCCGTCAGGGACGCCAAGGCGTAAGTCCATGTCCCTGTTTCGCTATGCCAGTTCCATCTATGGCGGTGGTGACACGCTGATTGGCGCGAATTACGGGCTTCTGCCATGGTTCGCGGCAGCCGGTGTCGCCATCGCCCTTGCCCATGCCATCTTCAAGGCCGTTGCGGCGCCAAACAAGCCGCACTGAGCGGCCGGGTATCACAAGCATCATGATCGTGGGGTAAGAGATGACGCCAGGGGAAACGCCGGCGGGCCGCATCGAGCGGCACAAATTGGTGGATCGCGCCTATCACTGGCTGATGGCGGCATCGATGCTGATCCTGCTGGTGACCGCTTTCCTGCCGATCCTGGGCATCAAGTTCGAATGGGTCGGTATTCACTGGGTGACGGGACTGGTCCTGACCGTGATCGTTCTGATCCACATCATCCGCGCCAGCTTCTTCCAGAATTTCTGGGCCATGGTGCCGGATGGTGAGGACCTGCGCGCGCCCTTTGCCAAGCCGGGCAAATATTCGGTGGCGCAGAAGCTCTATCATCTCGCCATTTCCGTCCTGATCCTGGCCGCCATCGCCACCGGCCTGCTGATGTGGCGCAAGGTGGATACGCCTTTCTGGCAGCGCGACCCCTATTGGCTCTCCACCGACGCATGGGGGATCGTCTATGCCATTCATGGCGTGGCCGCCATGGCGCTGGTCACCATGGTGATCATCCATGTCTATTTCGCGCTGCGCCCCGATGAGTGGCACTTGACACGCTCCATGCTGCGCGGCTGGATCACGGGCAAGGAATATCGGGATCACCACGATCCCCGGCGCTGGCCGGCCAAGGACTAAGTCCAAGCCGCCTTCCCCGTTACACCGGAAAGGAAAACCCATGACCTTGGGCGAAGCCATTGACGCGGTCGAAGAGACCTATGAATTCATGCTCGCCTATGCCGCGCAGGGGCGCCGCCAGGAAGACAATGATACGACCGGCGGCATTCGCGCCTCGCTGAAAAAGGCCGATGCGGGGCTGGCGGTGATCGCGGGCGCGGTGGTCAGCGGCACCGAAGCGGGCGTCTTCCTGGATATCGTGCGCCAGGACGCCACCAAGGCGTCGGCCGCGGTCCGCCTGGTGCTGGCGCAGCCGACGATCAGCTCGCAGCTGATCGACAATTTGAACGCTTCGATCCATCTGCGGGCGCTGTTGACCGACCTGTTCCTGCTGGACGAGGCCCTCAAGATCAATCCGGCCTGATCCCCCCATGGCCCCATTGTCTGTCGGCGTGATCGGTATCGGGGCGTTCGGCTCCAAGATCGCGCTGCGGCTGTTATGGACCGATTTTCCCAACCTGCAGATCTACGACGCCGACGAACTGACGCCCCGCTTCTTCTCCAACAATTACGGCGGCCTCAATGTCGGCTCGCCGAAGATGATGGCGCAGAATTGCGAGGTGATCCTGACGGCGCTGCCCTCCGCCGCAGCGCTGCGCGATGTCTGCTTCGGCTGGGAAGGTCTTGCCACAGGCTTCAAGAATGGCGGCATCGTGATGGACCTGGGCGTCACCGATCCGGTGGAAACGGTGGCGCTGGCCAAAGAGCTCGACACCCATGGCGTCAAGCTGGTGGATGCACCGGCCTTCGGCACGCCAGACGCCGCCAAGGAGGGCCAGCTTACCTTGCTGGTCGGCGGTGACGATGCGGTAGTGGAACGCTGCCGCCCGATCCTGGACAAGCTCGCCGCCAAGGTCATTCGCACCGGCGCCACCGGCTCAGCTCAGGCCGCGGGCGCCATCGCCGATTACCTGCGCGCAGTGCGGCTGCTTGCTGCCAGCGAGGCCATCCGGCTGGGCGCCCATTTCGGCTTTGACGCCGGCACCCTGCTCAATGTCAGCGACATGCTGGGCGGCGCCGAAGTGCCGAAGGTCCTGGCATCGGATGTGGCGACACGCCGGTTCAAGACCGGCCTGCAGCTGGGCGTGCTGCGCGCCAATGTCGGGCTGGCGTCACAACTCGCTAGCCGCGCGGGCTTGGTGCTGCCCCTGCTGGACGCGACCAGCGGAGCCTGGTCGGACGCGGAGGCCCGGCTGGGCTATGGCGCCGACCACAGCGCAATCATCAAATGGCTGGAAAGCCTGACGGTGGAAACGCCCGAAACGGCCGGCGGCCAGCCGGATCAGTCGGCGAAATAATTGCAATAGCCCCAGGGGCTGACCGGCCCCTGCACGATCATGCAATCGAAAGGATCAAGATAGAAATGACATTGCGCGCAGTTCTGCGCGCTCATGTCAGGCTTGTCGATATAGCCGGCGACTTTCTTGCTGGCCTTCACAATCGCCGGCTTCTTTTGCTGGGCTTGGGCGCTTCCGGCGGCCAGCACCGACAGGGCGATGAGGCGGCGACGCGTGATGCACCGGGATGACTTGCACGCCGCCTCTTCAGGGCCGCGCGAACCGCTTATGGGCACTTTCCTTTTGCCGTCTTCATGGCTTCGCCGTCATTGGCGGCGGTTACCGTGGACATGATTTCGTCGCCGCTGGTGTCGTGAATGCAGCTCAGCTTGTATTCGAATTTGCCGCCCTTGGCCGGCTTCTTGGACTGGATGGTGCAGGTCGAACAGGCGGCCGAGGCCACGTCAGGAACAAAGGCCGCGGCGGCAAGAAGCAGGACAGCGGCAGTACGGATCTTCATGTCAAAAACTCCCAAAGTCATAGCCAGAGGTGAAGGTTAAACGGCAGACGCGGCCCTCACCAGAGCCGGCTGGATTATCCAATGATGGCGGATACTTAACCTGATCCGGAACGGGAAGGAAGTGGCCAGTTCCGGTCCTGGCTTCGTCAAAGGGCATGGGCCTTTACCAGAGCCCAGGCCCTTTTTTGCGGAGCCAGGCCCAACTCGGCGACCGCTTCGGGGGTCAGGCGTGAGAGGAGAATGCCCGCCTCGGTCGCCAGTTCGACCAGCACGCCATCGGGTTCAGGGGTGAGGCGCTGGACCGTCCCGGCCAGGATATTGCGGGCCGAGATGGCTTTGGGCTGTTCGGCGGCGATGAGCACCTGATCGGCCCGCAGCCAGTGACCGCCATGCTGGCTGTGCGCAAGGCGCACGGCGGCGCCGGTATCGCGGCTGTCGAGCAGCGCCTGGAATTTCGGATTGCGGCTGGCCTCAGTGAATTCACCCGCTGCCACAACCCGTCCCTCCTTCAGCGCCACCAGGTGGGAGCCCAGCGCCGCGGCGTCATCGATATTATGGGTCACGACCAGCATGGGCAGACGCCAGGCGTGGTGCATGTGGATCAGCACCTGGATGAAGGCGCGCCGGCGCGCTCCGTCCAGCGCCGCGAAAGGCTCGTCCAATAGCAGGAAATCCGGACGCGATGCCAGCGCCCGCGCCAACGCGACCCGGCTCTTTTCTCCGCCGGAGAGATTGCGCACCCGACGGTCCAGCAGTGCGGTGATATCGAAAAACCGCGCCACCTCTTCGATCGGCGGCGCTGTATGCGTGGCGCGGCGGCCGGCAAATTCGATGTTCCGGCGCACGCTGAGATGGGGAAAGAGCCGCGCGTCCTGGAAGACTAGCCCGATACCGCGCCGGTGCGGCGGCAGGCGCGAAAGATCGCGGCCGTCCAGCACAACGGCCTGGCGATCCGCATTTTTGAGTCCTGCCAACACGGCAAGCAGCGTGGACTTGCCGCTGCCCGAGGGGCCGAATAGCACGGTGATGCCATCGCCCGGCGCTTCAAGCCGAGCCTCAAGCGAAAAGCCGCCCTGCTTCAGTCCGATATCAGCTTGGAGCAGGCTCATTCGCGCGCCGCCCGGCGCTGCAACAACGCCGCCGCCGCCAAGCCCAGCAGCGCCAGCAGAAAGGAAAGCATGGCCAGCCTGGCGGCTTCGGCCTCGCCGCCGGGCTGCTGCAGCACCGCATAGATGGCCAAGGGCAGTGTCTGGGTCTTGCCCGGAATGTTGGCGGCAAAGGTGATGACCGCGCCGAACTCGCCCAGCGCGGTGGCAAAGGCCATCACCATGCCCGCCAGGATGCCGGGACCGGCCAGCGGCAAGGCGACGGAAAAAAAACGGTCGAGAGGACCGGCGCGCAGTACGGCGGCGGCTTCGAACAGGCCGCGGTCGGTGGCTTCGAAAGCAAGGCGTATGCTGCGCACAAAGACCGGAAAGATCATCACCGCGGTTGCCAGCGCGGCGCCTTTGGCGGTGAAGGCGAACTGGATTCCGGCCTCAGCCAGAAGTGCACCAACAGGCCCACGCCGGCCCATCAGCATCAACAGGACAAAGCCCACCAGCACGGGCGGCAGGATGATGGGAAGGTGGGCAACTGCGTCGAGCAACAGCTTGCCAGGAAAGCGCGGTCGCGACAAAGCGAAGGCGGCGGCGATGGCGAAAGGCAGTGACCACAGCACGGCATTGGCAGCCACCCAGAAGCTGGTGGCCAGGATCTGAAGCTCCCCGCCGCTCAGCATGATGCCTCGCCCATGCGCAGCACATCAAACAGCGGCAGCACATCCACCAGCGCGCCTTCGCCTTGCGCGGGTGCATCCGGTACAAGACGGATCAAGGCATTGGCGGCGGCAAAAATGGAGATCAGCGAAGAATCCTGGTCTTCAAAGGCGCGGACCGTCAGGCGGCCTTCGCGATCCGGCTGCAAGGCACTGCGCAGATAATGCTCCCGCCCGCCATTGGCCGGCAGCGCCCTGACCAGATGCGCGCGCAGAAAACCCGGCTCGGGGTCGCGCCCCTGCATCGCCAGCAGCAAGGACTTGAGGAAAAGATGAGCGCAGACCATCGCCGAGGCCGGATTGCCGGGCAGGCCCAGCACAGGTCCATGCCGTGTATGGCCGAACCAGGTCGGCTTGCCGGGCCGCACCGCGACCTTGCCGACCTTCATTTCAAGACCCAGCCGCATGAGGGCCGGCCGCGCATGATCATGGTCGCCCACCGACGCGCCGCCCACCAGCAGCAGAAGATCGCTGTTCGCCAGCGCCTCTTCCGCCGCCCGCGCGATGGCGGCCACATCGTCTTTTGCCACGGCCAGGCGCTTTGCCTCTCCGCCCCAGGAGGAGATCAATCCCGCAAGACCAAAAGTTGCGGAGTCGAAGATCTGCCAGGGGCCCGGCGCGTCTCCCGGCGCCGCCAGTTCATCACCGCTGGAAAGGATCGCCACCCTGGGGCGCCGCGCCACCGGCAACGCAGCGGCGCCAGACGCGGCCCCCATACTGATCGCGACCGCATCCAGCACGCGCCCTTTTTCCAGCAGAGTCGCGCCAGCGGTGAAATCGATGCCCTGCCGCCGGACGAAATGACCGGCTGCGACCTGCGGCACTTCGATGCGATCCCCCTCGCGGCGGACATCTTCCTGAATCACGATACTGTCGGCGCCGTCTGGCAGCGCCGCGCCGGTGGAGATGCGGACCGCGGTGCCTGCTTCGCAACGTCCGCCAAAACCATGGCCAGCGGCGGATTCGCCGATCACCGTCAAAAGTCCCGGCGTGTCGGCGCTGCGCACCGCATAGCCGTCCATGGCGGAAGCTGCGAAAGGCGGCTGGTCGCGCGCGGCTGTGACGGAATGCGCCAGGATGCGGCCCAAGGCGGCATCAAGCGGCGCCTGTTCGCCACCCAGGACCTTGATCCCGGCCAGCATGAGGCCTCGCGCCTCAGCCACGTCCAGCAGCCGCTTGGCAGGGTCGGGCCCCTGTGTCACGTTGTTCCCGCCTGTATCGAACGTCCCGCCAAACGCTAAGCCGGGAGGGTTTTTTTGTCCACCAATCGCCGCCTTTTCCTGGGCGCCCTGACCCTGTTGCTGCCCCTGCCGGCGGCCGCGCAAAGCCCCGCGGCCATGGTCTTCGCCGCCGCATCCCTGACCGACAGCCTGAAACAGGCGGCCGATGCTTACAAGGCGCGCACCGGCGCCGGCGTGATCTTGTCGTTCGGCGCCTCCTCCACCCTGGCGCGGCAGATCGAACAGGGCGCGGCGGCCGACATCTTCTTTTCCGCCGACACCGACTGGATGAACTATCTAGAAAAGGCCGGGCAGATCGCGCCGGGCACGCGCAAAGACCTGCTGGGCAATCGGCTGGTGCTGGTGGCCGCCAGTGACGCGAAAATTGACGCAAGGCTTGGGCCGCGCATCGCGCCCGGTTTCGATCTCGCCGGCGCGCTGGGCAATGGGCGGCTGGCCATGGCCGACCCGGCTTCGGTGCCAGCGGGCAAATACGGCAAGGCAGCACTCACGGCGCTGGGCGTATGGGGCAAGGTCGCGGCCAAGGTGGTGCAGGCCGAGAATGTGCGGGTGGCGCTGGAATATGTGGCCCGCGGCGAAGCGCCGTTCGGCATCGTCTATGCCACCGATGCGAAGATTGCACCGGTCAAGGTGGTGGGTACCTTTCCGGAGAATTCCCACCCGCCCATCATTTATCCCGTGGCTTTGACCAAAAATGCTTCACCGGCGGGGCGCAGTTTTTTGACGTTTCTGGAAGGATCAGAAGCGCGGGCGATTTTCGAAAAGGCGGGCTTCACAGCACGCTAGCGTTTGTATTCGCCCGAAGCGCCGCCGCGCTTTTCCAGAAGCGTAATACCTTCAATCACCATGCCGCGATCCGACGCCTTGAGCATGTCGTAGATGGTCAGGCAGGCGACCGACACTGCCGTCAACGCCTCCATCTCCACGCCGGTCTGTCCTTGCGTCCTGGCACGCGCCGTCACTACCAGCACGCTCTGGCTTTCATCGGCCGCGATCTCGACCTTGATGCTGGAAAGCGGCACCTGATGACAGAGCGGGATAAGCTCCGCCGTCTTTTTCGCCGCCATGATGCCGGCAAATTCGGCTGCCGCCGTGACGCTGCCTTTCTTGGCATCGCCCGATAGCGCTTTCTGCAGGGTCGCGCGCGCCATGCGCACCCGGCCTTCTGCCACGGCCTCGCGTGCCGTGACCGGCTTGTCGCCCACGTCCACCATGCGGGCATGGCCGCTTTTGTCCAGATGCGTCAACTCGCCCATCAGCGCTCCTGAAAGCGAGGCGCCAGCTCAGCCAGATTGCAAGGCCGAAGCCGCACATCGAGTTGCCACCGGATCAGCTTGTCCCAGCCATCCTTGCAGGCGCCGTTGGAGCCCGGCAGGCAGAAGATTAGCGTGCCGCCGGCCAGCCCCGCACAGGCCCGGCTCTGCATGGTGGAAAGGCCGACGCTTTCGAAGCTGATCATGTGCCAGACCACCTCGAAGCCCTCGATAGCCTTGTCGAACAGCGGCCGCGCCGCTTCGGGGGTGACATCGCGCCCCGTGAGGCCGGTGCCGCCGGTGCTGATGATGACCGCGATTTCGGGATCGGCGATCCAGGCTTTGAGCTGCGCCTGAATGTGGCCGACATCGTCCTTGACCAGGGCACGGTCTGCCAGTTGATGGCCGTCGCGCACCACCCGTCCGGCCAGCAGATCACCGGACGTGTCGCTGGTTTCATCGCGGGTATCCGACACCGTCATGACCGCGATATTCAGCGGCCGGAACGCAATCTCGTCCGAGAGTTTGCCGCCGCCAGGCACAACTGACGTCACATCCAGGACCGCGCTCATGCCGCGCCTGCTTCCGGCTTGTCCGCCTGCTGGCGGCGGGCATAGTCCTCGGGCCGTGGCTCGATCCAGCGCGCGCCCGAGGGCCCCGTTTCCTTCTTCCATAAGGGCGCATCGGTTTTCAGATAATCCATCAGCACTTTCACCGCCTCAAAGGCATTGGCGCGATGCGTTCCCAGCGCCGCAACCAAGACAATGGCCTCGCCTGGCCGGATCACGCCCACCCGATGGATCACCAAGAGATCCGGGCAGGAAAATCGCGCCGCGACGTCCTGTGTGATACGGGCAATCTCCTTCTCCGTGAAGCCTTCATACTGGTCGAGCCGCAATTCCGCGACGGCGTCGCCCTTGTTCGTGGACCGGCAATAACCGCAGAAGGTCACCAGGGCACCGGCATCATCGCGGCCGGCGCAAAAGGCCGTCGCCTCGGCCTGCGGATCAAACGCGTCAGCAACAATGCGGACTTGTAAGCCGGTTGCTGGCATCTCAGCCCCCACTCATGGGCGGCAGGAAGGCGACTTCATCGCCGCTGGCGACGGCGCGCGACAGGTCGTGCACCACTTCCTGATTCAGCACCAGGCGCGTGCGTGTGGCCGCCATCGCCTTGGCCAGCAGCGGCGCTTTCTCGCCTAGCCAGGCCTGCAAGTCCGACAAGGTCCGCACCTCACCGGGCAGGGACACTTCCGCCAGATCCGCCGGCGCCATCTCGCCGAACTTGCCTAGGAATACCAACCGCACCATCTCAGCCGCCGGTCATGGACATATGACGCGCCACGGCGGGCTTGGCGCCGCGCACCGGCAGCAGGAAATCATGCGCCTTTGGCTTGGCCGCAATGGCGCGATCGATGGCCGCGTTGAGCAATTCATCATCGGTGGAGGCACGCAAAGGCTCGCGCAGGTCCACGGCCGAATCCTGGCCCAGGCACATGAACAGGGTGCCCGTGCAGGTCAGCCGCACGCGATTGCAGGTGTCGCAGAAATTATGGGTGAGCGGGGTAATGAACCCCAGCCTGCCGCCGGTCTCGGCAACGCGCACATAGCGGGCGGGGCCGCCGCTGCGCTCGGGGCTGTCATGCAGGGTCCAGAAGGATTCCAACTCCTGCCGCACCGCCTGCAGAGACAGGAACTGATCGGTGCGGTCTTCGTCCACCGCGCCCAGGGGCATGGTCTCGATCAGGGTGATGTCCATGTCCCTGGCATGTGCCCATTCGATCAGCTTCGGCAACTCGGCAGCGTTGTCGCGCTTGAGCGCCACGGTGTTGATCTTGACCTTCAGCCCTGCATCCGTCGCCGCGGCGATGCCATCCAGCACCTGGGGCAGGCAATCGGAACGGGCAATGCGTGCGAAGATTTGGCGATCCAGACTATCCAGCGAAACGTTGATGCGCTTGACGCCGGCCTGTGCCAGTCCCTTGGAAAATTCGCGCAGGCGCACGCCATTGGTGGTGAGAGTGAGTTCGTCCAACGTGCCCTCATCCAGATGCCGCGACAGGGTGCGCACCAGATCCATGATCCCCTTGCGCACCAGGGGCTCGCCGCCGGTCAGGCGCAGCTTGCGCACGCCGCGACGAACAAAGACGGCGCAGACGCGCTCCAGTTCTTCCAGGGTCAGCACTTCCGCCTTGGGCAGGAATTTCATGTCCTCGCTCATGCAGTAGGTGCAGCGCAGATTGCAGCGGTCGGTGACGGAGACGCGCACATAGGTGACGGTGCGTCCGAAGGCGTCGTTCAGCCCGGTTTGTGCGGAGGCCTGCATGGCCGCAGTATACCGCAGAATACCGCCCAGGAAATAGCTTATCTTTCAGGCACTTGGGCCGGAAATCAGCTCTTCCAGCCGGATCGGGATATGCCGGACCCGGATCCCGGTGGCATGAAACACGGCGTTGGCGACGGCCGCGTTCATACCGACATTGCCCAGCTCGCCGATGCCCTTGATGCCAAGGGGGTTCACCAGCCGGTCTTCCTCCGGCACCAGGATCACCTCGATCTGGCCGACATCGGCATGCACCGGCATCAGATATTCCGCCAGGTCCTTGTTGGTGTAGCGCGCGGCGCGCCGGTCCATTTCGGTGGCCTCGTGCAGTGCCGCCGAAATGCCCCAGATCATCCCGCCCATCAGCTGACTTTTCGCGGTGAGCGGGTTGACGATATGGCCGGCGGCAAAGGCGCCCACCGCGCGCCGCACGCGGATTTCACGGGTCAGGCGGTGCACGCGCACCTCCACGAATTGGGCGCCGAAGGCATAGCGGACATTCTTACCGCCCTCGCCGCGCACGAAGGCTGGTTTGCCCTGCTGCATCATCTCATGGGAGTTCTTGGGCGCGCCTTCCGGGATATTTTCCGCATAGGCTTCGATGGTGCCGTTGGCGCCTTTAGCACGCTTTTGCAGAATTTCATCGCAAGCCTTGACGATGGCGTTGGAGACGCTGGCCGTGGAGTTGGAGCCGCCCGATACCGGCGCCGGCGGAAGGCTGGAATCGCCGACTTCCACGGTCACCTGATCGGGCGCAATGCCGAGCTTGTCACCGGCCACCAGGGCCGCGACGGTGTAAATGCCTTGGCCGATTTCATGGCTTGCCACCTGCACCCGTGCCTTGCCGTCCGGATAGAGCGATACGCGCGCGGCGCAAGCCGCGATGTTGCTGGGATACATGGTGGCGGCAGTGCCCCAGCCTACCAGCCAGTCACCATCGCGCATGCTGCGTGGCGCCATACTGCGCTTGTCCCAGCCAAAGGCGGCGCCGGCCTGGTCGAAGCAGGCCATCAGGGAACGGCTGGTGAAAGGCAGGCCTTTGACCGGCTCCGTAAGCGTGTCGTTGATCCGCCGCAGCTTCACCGGATCCATGGCAAGGGCATAGGCCAGCTCGTCCATGGCGCATTCCAGGGCATAGAGATAAGGCGTCTCTGGCGGCGAGCGCATGAAGCCCGGCGTGTTGCGGTCGGCATGCACGATCGAGACCTTCGAATAGACATTCGGTGACGCATACAGCTTGGTCGTGGAAGCGGTGCCGGCGACCATATAGGGATCGGGCCTGCTGGTGACTTCCTCGCCTTCCAGGGAAACCGACACCAACCTGCCGTCGCGGCTCGCGCCCAGCCGGATGTGATGGCGGGTTTCGGCGCGATAGGTGGCGATGGTGAAGCCCTGATCGCGCGTGGTCATCAGTTTGATCGGCCGGTCCAGCTTCTGGGCAGCGCGGGCCACGATGGCGGTTCGCTGGGTGAGCGAGCCCCTGCTGCCAAAAGCGCCGCCGACAAAGGGCGACACGGCATGCACGTCTTCGGGCTTGATGCCCAGCTGATTGGCCAGGCCATTCTTCACGCCCCACATATTCTGGCTGGATTCCCACACCGTCAGCTTGCCGCCCTGCCAGGCGCAGGTGGTAGTGAAGAGCTCCATCGGATTGTGATGCTCCGTGGCGGTTTCGTAATGGGCATCAATCTTCACTGGCGCCGAAGCAAAGGCGGCCTCGGCATCGCCGACTTTCGAGTCTTCATGTTTCTTGGAGGCGTCAGCACCGGCGACGGTCTGCGCACCGGGACTGTCGAAGCCGGCGGATGGCGGCCGAGCCTCGTACTTGACGATCAGACGATGCGCCCCTTCCCGCGCCGCCTCGAAACTCTCGCCCACCACCAAAGCCACGATCTGGCCATCATGCTGGATCTCATCCGAGGCCATCGGCGCGATGCTGGTGCCCATGTAACCGCCGCCGTCGAAGGTTTTTCCGCCTTCGATGGCGCCGATATTCTTGTGCGTGAACACCCCGATCACGTCTTTGACGGCATGCGCGGTCGCTTCATCGATCGCGGTGATGCGGCCGCGCGCAATCGCGCTTGTCACCAGCACGCCATAGGCGGGCTTGGCGATGAGCACGTCGGAGCCGTAATGGGCCGCGCCCGTGACCTTGGCGGGACCATCGAGACGCTTGGTGGGAGTGCCGATACCGGCCATTCAGACCTCCAGCGCCCGGGCTTCCAGCAGCGCGCGCACCAGGGTGCGCTTGCCCAGCTCGGGCTTGCGATCGTTCCCGCCATGAGTCACGGCGCCGGCAAAAGCGGCCTCGGCCGCCGCGCGGGCGCTGTTTTCATCCAGTGATTTGCCGCGCAAAGCAGCCTCCGCTTCCCGCGCCCGCCAGGGCCTGGTGGCGACCCCACCCAAGGCGATGCGGGCCTCACGCACCGTGCCGCCGTCCAGGTCGAGCGCCACCGCGGCGCTCGCAAGCGCGAATTCATAGGACTGGCGATCGCGGATTTTGAGGTAGAGCGAACGGCGTGCAAAGAACAGCGCGGGAACGGTGAAGGCGGTGATCAACTCGCCCGGCCGCAGCACCGTCTCGACAGACGGATCATCACCCGGCGCCACATGCAGATTGGCAAACGATATGCGGCGCGTGCCCGAGGGGCCGGCCAGTTCCACGGCCGCATCCAGCGCGATCAGGCTTTGCGCAAAATCGCCGGCATAGGTGGCGATGCAATTGGGACTGGTGCCCAGCACGGCGTGTTTGCGATTGACGCCATCCAGGGCGGCGCAGCCCGAACCGGGTTCGCGCTTGTTGCAGCGGCTCCAGCTTGTGTCGCGGAAATAAGTGCAGCGGGTCCGCTGCAGCACATTGCCGCCCAGGGTCGCCATGTTGCGCAGTTGCGCGCTGGCTGCCAGGCTCAGCGATTGGGCGATCATCGGGAATTCGCGCACAATGACCGGGTGCTGCGCCGCCTCGGCCATATGCGCCAGCGCGCCAAGGCGCAGGCCTTGTGGTCCATATTCGATGGCGCTGAATTCCCGCGACAGATCGTTGATATCCACGACCCGCGCGGGCCGCATCACGTCCAGCTTCATCAGGTCGAGCAGGGTGGTGCCGCCGGCCAGGAATGTGCCACCGGCCTTCACCGCCTCGGCGGCGTCGTTGGCGCGGGCGTAGACAAAGGGCCGCATCAGGCCTTGTCCTGCATGCGGGACGCGGCATCCTTGATGGCCGCCAGAATGTTGGGGTAGGCGGCGCAGCGGCACAGATTGCCACTCATATATTCGCGGATTTCACCGTCGCTGCGGACATGGCCTTCGCGCACACAGGCCACGGCCGACATGATCTGGCCCGGCGTGCAATAGCCGCACTGGAAAGCATCGTGATCGATAAAAGCCTGCTGCATGGGATGCAGGCCGTTATTTTGCGCCAGGCCCTCGATGGTCGTGACGGGGCCCCGGACGGAGGCCGCCAGGGTGAGGCAGGAAAGCACCCGCCGGCCATCCACCAGCACGGTGCAGGCGCCGCATTGACCATGGTCGCAGCCTTTCTTGCTGCCGGTCAGGTCCAGATGCTCCCGCAGTGCGTCAAGCAGGGTGGTACGGGGATCCAGCGCCAGAGCGTGGCTTTTGCCATTAACATTCAGGGTGACCGGTACGGTGCCACCCGCGGCGGGCGCGGGCGCGGCTTCGGCCGTGGCCACGGCGCTTCCTACAGCGAATGTTTCCAGTGCGGAGCGTCGCGTCATGTCCGGAATGAGCCCTGCAGTCATATGCCCGGCCTGCAAAAAAGGCTAAAGTCGAACAACCGCCCAGCCAGCCTTTGGTTGCGCCGTCTGTCGAAGGAACTTCATGTCTTTTCCTGCCACCGAATCTGATGTGCTGGCTATCGCCGCTGCGTGGCTGGAACAGGGCCGTGGCGTTGCCCTGGCCACGGTGGTGCGCACCTCGGGCTCGGCGCCGCGCCAGGACGGCAGCCATATCGTGGTGCGCGATGACGGCGCCTTTGCCGGTTCGGTCTCCGCCGGCTGTGTCGAAGGCGCGGTGATCGAAGCCGCGCGCGGCGCGCTGGCTGACGGCAAACATCGCAACCTGACTTTCGGCGTCAGCGACGGCGGGGTGTTCGAGGTCGGTCTGCTCTGTGGCGGCCAGATCGAGATCCTGGTCGAGCCGATCCTCTGACATGCGGCGCAAGACATTAGAACAGCTGATGGCAGCGCGCCGGGAAGGCCGCCCGCTGGTGCGCGCGCTGGATGTGGAGAGCGGTGAAGAGCTGCTGATCGATCCGGCTTCGGATTCCTCCCCGCTGGGCCTGGCCGCCGCGGCAGCGGCGCGCACCGATGCCGGCCGGCGTGTCACGGTCGAGGGCCGCACCTGGTTCCTGTCGGCCTATCACACGCCCTGGGAGATCGTGGTGATCGGCGCGGTGCATATCGCCCAGGCTTTGGCGGCGCTGGCCGCCACCGCCGGATATCGCGTGCGGGTGATCGATCCGCGGGGTCCCTATGCCACGGTGGAGCGCTTTCCGGACGTCGTGCTGCAGCGGGAATGGCCGGATGAAGCCCTGGCGAAACAACCGCTCACCGCGCGCAGTGCGCTGATCGCGCTGGCCCACGATCCCAAGCTGGACGATGCCGGGCTCAGCGTGGCGCTGCGCTCGCCTGCCTTTTATGTCGGCGCCCTGGGCTCGATGCGCACCCATGCGCGGCGTCTGGCGCGCCTGCAAGCCCAAGGCTTCACGCCCGCGGAGCTTCGCAAAATCCATGGGCCCGTCGGCCTCGCGGTGGGCGCCCGTTCGCCTGCCGAAATCTCTATCGCCATTCTCGCCGACCTGGTGCAGCAACGGCGGAAGCACGCGGCTGCACCGCGCATCGCCGGCATCGTGCTGGCGGCCGGCACCGCCAGCCGCATGGGCAGAAACAAGCTGGTCTTGCCGGTCCAAGGCAAACCGATGATGGCGCATGCCGTGGCGGCGGCAGCCGCCGCCGGTCTTGATCCCGTGATTGTGGTGACCGGCCATGAGGCCGCTGTGGTACGCCGGGCCGTCGGCAAGACGCCGGTGACCTTTGTGCAGAATGACGATTTTGCGCGCGGCCTCAGCACCTCCTTGCGTGCCGGAATTGCCGCCGTGCCGCCGGAGTGCGAAGGCGCGGTCCTGCTCCTGGGCGACATGCCGGGCATCACCGCGCCGCTGATCGAAAAAGTGGTCAAAGCCTTCGACCCTGCGGACGATCGCGCTATCTGTGTGGCGACCGCCCAGGGCGAGCGCGGCCATCCGGTGTTGTGGGGGCGGCAGTTCTTCCCCGAACTGGAGGCGCTGGAAGGGGACGTCGGCGCCCGTGCTGTGATGAGCCGTTATCCGGCTCTTGTCTGCGATGTTGAGGCAGACGACGACGCGCCGCTCGCCGACATCGATACGCCGGAGGCACTGAAGGCCATCACCCGCTAGCGCCGGCCATAGAGCATGGTGATGTTGATCCGCCGGTTGGTATAACCTTCCTTGAAGTGCGTCCGGTCGGTCTCATGAAAGAGCGCTGAGGAGAAAACGATCGCGCGGTTGGAACGATAAGGAATCGTCACCGCTTTGCCGTTCGCGCGCTTAAGGAACGCCTGGCAGCCCGGCGTGTCGCCGATATATTGCTGGGTTTTCCAGTCCGCCGGCGCGGCTACATCCCATACCGTCAGCCCGCCGCTTTCCGGCTCCAGGTTGGCTTCGTCGGCCGTGATCCAGAAATTGAACGTGACCAGTGAGGGATCGGCATGGGTGCCGACACCCCTGAGCTTGCTGTCATATTTGAAGGCCCAGAGATAGCGCAGCTGATGCGTGCCCAGAATTCCCGGATAGGCGGCGCGCATCTCCTCATCGATCTGGGCGATCAGGGGACAGGCCAGGCCGTGCTCCGGCATGGCAGTGAGATAGCCTTCTGGATGAGTGTCGCGCCAGATGGTCGAGCCCCAGCAGAAGCGGCGCAATTTCTCCAGTGCTTCCGGCGTCAGAAGGTCATCCACCACGATGATCTGCGGATGGGTCTTGTGCCAATCGTGCGTGGCGCCTTCGGTATTGGCGGGATTGACGGCCGCCGAAGCGATGCGGCTGCCATCCGCCAGATGATATTGCCATGTGGTTAGCCCGAAATGCTCGGCGAGATAGGCCTGCTGCTCGCGGTCGTGGCTGATCCGGTGCGCCGCTTCGCCCGGCGCGGTTTGAGGCCGGAACGTCAACGCGGCATGCCGCGCGAAACAGTCAAAGCTTTCGGCAACCCGTGTGTTGCTCGTCTCCCCGTCCCGCAGCAGCATATTGCCCAGCTTGTAGAGAAGCTCGGAATTCCTGGGCTCGCTCTCCACCGCCTGGCGGAAGGCGGTGATCGCCTCCTGCGGGCGGCCTTGCAGATAAAGCATCAAGCCCAGACCCGCCTGCGCCTGGCTCATGTTCGGATGCAGGCTCAGCGCCTGGCGATACAGTTTTTCCGCCTCGGCGGGCCGGCCGGAGCGATATTGCGTTACGGCCTGGCCAAGCAGGGCCTCAACCGAGGGAGAAGACGACAGGCTCATCAGACAAGATTATTTTCCCAGGCGCGCCAGCGCATCCTTGGGCACTTTGGCCACCACATCATATTCGGAATCCACCACTTCGGCGATTTCGTAGTGCATCTCGGTTCCCAGCACGGCGGCGATGTCCTGCGGCGTCAGGCCGTGGGCGGAGGCCAGCCAGCGGCTCATGCCGGTGGTCGCGCTTTTCATGGCCTCGTCCAGGCTGCCGCCCGTGCCCATCACCATCACGGAGTCGGCATTTTCCACCCGCGTCTGGCCCAGACTTTCGCCCGGCACCACGTCCACCGTGAATTGTACATCCATCGAGGTTTCAAGGCCCTGACCCGGGAGTTCGCCATCGCCCTGCTGGGCGTGGCCGTCGCCCATATAAAGCAGCGCACCAGGCCGGAAGACGGGAATGTAAAGCGTGGCGCCTTCCTTGATCTCCGGGGAATCCATGTTGCCGCCGAAAGGCCCCAGATGGCCGCTGCTCAAGGTTTCTTCTCCGCGCGGGGCCACGCCGATGCAGCCCAGCATGGGTGAAAGCTTGACACTGTAAGGCTTCAGCTTGTCGCTGGGATTGATCACCGTGGCGATGCCGGCCGCGGCATCGATCTTCCAACCGGTGAAGCCGCTCTCATATTTGGCAAGGCTCTTCAGATAACCCGCTTCCAGCGCCGTGTTGGCGATCAGGTTGGTCTGATAGGCGGTGTCACGATTGGTGCGTACACGATTGAGATGCACCACCAGCGTGTCGCCGGGCATGGCACCCTCCACATAGAAGGGTCCGATCAGCGGATTGCCGCGTGGCGCCCTGGGTTTGCCATCGCGGTCATGGCCGCGGCTGTCCAGGGTGCGGGTCTTGACCGTGTCGCCGGGAAAAAGCCGCATCACCGGCTTGAGCGCCGGTGAATAGAAATTGGTGAATTGCTGAGGGTCATAGTCATGGCTCGCCGCTGCCGCGGGCTTAGGTGCCGGGCGCTTTCCTTCCAAAGTCACCGGAATGGTGATGATCGGAGAACTGGCGATCAGATCGCCCTTGCCGGACAGCTGATTGCCTGAAAGCTGCAGCACCAGCTGACCGCAGTCACGGCCGCGCTCGTTGCAGGAAAGATGCAGCCCATCCTTCTGCAGATTGCCGCTGAAGGTGATCTGGTTGAAGCGGCCTTTATACGAGTCGCCGCTGGCTTCCAGCACCAGGCGGCCATCCTGCATGGGCAGATAGTAGTTGGTGCCGCCGAATTCGCGCACGCCGATTTCCCAGGTGCCGGAATAATCGGGCGCCGCGGCAGCCATGTCCGCGCTCGAAGCCAGAAACAGAAAGGTGAGCCATCCCAGCCGTGTCATTGTCATATCCCCTTCTCTTGTTTTTATGAATCAGCCCGGCGCCGCGCCCTGGATATTGAGTTTCAGGGCATAGAGCGATTGAGACGCGGTGATGAACAGATGATCGCGCTTGGGGCCGCCGAAGCAGACATTCGCGGCCCCTTCCGGCAGGCGCAGGCGGCCGAGCAGCTTTCCTTGCGGATTCCACACCGTGACGCCGGAATAGCCCAGCACCGTGTTGGAGCTGGCCCAGATATTGCCGGCGCGGTCGGCGCGCATGCCGTCGGGATGACAGTAGATCCCGTCCACCATGCAGTCGGTGAAGTCGCGCAAATTCTCGATCTTGCCGTTCACCACATCACCGACATGGATACCGCCGCTGATGATGTAGACGCGTTTGTAATCCGGCGAGAAACAAATGCCGTTGGGGCCGCGCAGCTTCTCGCCCGATAGCGCCACCTCCAGCCGGCCACTTGGGTCCCAGCGATATGTATGGGTCGGAAGCTCGCGCCTGACCGCAGCGCCGATGCCGGTGCCCATGTCACCGAGCCGCGGGTCATAAAGCCCGTCGGGATTCTGCGGCCCACCCGCGACATCGGGATGGCCTTCGCTGAGCGAGGCGCCGGCGCCCGGGTCGGTGAACCAGATGCTGCCATCGGGATGGGCGGCGATGTCGTTGGGCGCGTTCAGGCTCTTGCCCTCGAATGTATCGGCCACCACGGTCATGGAACCGTCCAGCTCCCAGCGCACCACGCGGCGGAAATAATGTTGGCAGGAAAGCTGCCGCCCCTGGAAATCGAAGCAGTTGCCGTTGCTGTAGAAAGAGGGCTTGCGGAAGGGCACGATATCGCCCGTCTCCCAGATCAGGCGATATTGCGTGTTGCCCTGCACATCGCTGAACAGCAGATACTGGCCTTCGCCCGACCAGGCCGGACCTTCCGCCCACAGATAGCCGGTGCCCAGCCGCCGGATCGGGGTGTAGCGCACGATCAGACGGGCAAAGCCCGGGTCCACCGTGATCACATCCGGATCGGGAAACACATCCGGGGCTGCGTCCTTGCCCCACATCCGTGGCGGATTGGTGATGACGCTGGGCGGCGTGCCGAGCAGCGGCTTGTCGGCCGCGAAGGCGCTGGCGCCCAGAAGCGGCATGGCGGCAAGCCCGCCCACAGCCGCACGCCGGTCCATCGGCTTTCTCAAACATCCCCCTATTCGCGCGATTAGCGAAAGCCCTGTAACCAGAATAGCTTAGCCCCAGTCCCGGCGTTCGCCAAGCAACGCGATCAAGGCGCCCTGAGATAGGGCCGCAACGTGGCGTAGCGCATCTCGATCTCTGCTACCGCGTCCGGCGGCAGCGGCCCTGCCAAGCCACCCACCGCGCCCGGCCGGGTCGCAGCCGACTTGAACACGCCGCGCTTGACGAAAATGGTGCGCTGGGTGCCGGGAATCTTCTGCTCGCAGTTCTTCATCAGCAGCCATTTGGCGAAGGCATCGGCGGCATCGGCATGCCGCCCCCGGCGGGCGAGATCGAACACCGCCACCATGACATCGCCATAGGCGCCCTGCCCCGTCATCTCGCCATCCAGGCCCAACCGCATTTCGTACAAAAGGCCGTCGCCGCCAGAGGCGCCGAACACACCTTTGAGCAAATCATGATGGCGCACCTCTTCCTTCATGCGGGCGACCAGCGGCGCGGACTCTTCCTTGACATAGACAAGGTTGGGAAATTCTCGCGCCAGGCGCAGGATCAGGTCGACGGGTGGGACCAGCGCCCCGCGCGCGCCGGCAAGGTCAGTCTGCAACACTACGGGCCGATGCACCGCCCGCGCCAAGGCGGCGAAGTATTGATAGAAGGCCTCGACTGTCTGAGATTCCTGCGCCGAGGGCGGCATGGCAATCACGGCGTCAGCATTCAGCCTCTCGGCATGGGCTGCATAGTCCAGCATCTCGGCGGTGTTGGCGCCCTGCACGCCCAGGATGCTTGCGACCTTCAAAGGCCGGCAGGCTTCCGCGATCACAGTCATGCCATGCAACCGCTCCTCGCGCGACAGGATGTTCACGTCGCTGGAGCCTTGCGGCCAGACCGCGCCGGTGCAGCCGATGCGGTCGAAGAAGCGCATCTCGGCCGCCAGGCCCTCGAAATCCACGGCGCCCGAAGATGTGTAAGGTGTCGTCACGATGGGCATGATGCCGGCAAGCGGCTTGGCTGGGCGCGATTGCGCCCAGGCCGAGGCGGTGAGCGGCGCCAGAGCGACAAGTCCCAGAGATGTGCGGCGATCGAGGTGCGTGGCAGGCATGGCAGTCTCCCCTCAGTTTCGTTTTTGCGCCGGTCCTTCATGGGAGCGGCGCCGGCCATAGAGCATGGTGATATTGATGCGGCGATTGGTATAGCCCTCGCGGAAGGTGATCTGATCCGTCTCATGGAACAGATCGGAGTCGAAGATCACGGCCCGGTTGGCACGATAGGGCACAGTGATGGAGCGGGCGCCTTTGTCCAGCAGGAAACGGCGAATGGCCGGCGGATCGTTATTGTAAGTGTCAAAATCCCAGTCCAGCGGCGCCGCCACGTCCCACAGCACCAGCCCGCCGCCGTCGGGATCGAGATTGGCTTCGTTCGGCGTGATCCAGAAATTGACATTCACGGCCGCGAAGTCGGCATGGACGTTCACGCCCTTGAGATGGCTGTCGCATTTGAAGGCCCAGAGATACCGCAGGGCATACGGCCCGAAGATGGCGCCATAGGTCTGGCGCAACTCATCGGCAATCTGGGCCAGCAGCGGCGCGGCAAAGCCCTGTTCCGGCAACGCGCCCAGATAGCCATTGTCGTAACTCTTCTTCCAGACCGGCTCCTGCCAACAGAAGCGGCGTAGAGCCTCTAAGGCCGCGGGGGCCAGAAGATCGTCTATCACCACGATCTGCGGCCGCGCCGTCTGCCAGCGCGCCTGGATCGCGGCGACATCATTGTCTGGATTGATGGCGGGTGCGGAAAGCCGCGCGCCCGCATCAGAGACTGGAGCATTGCCCGCAAGATAAGCCGCCTGTTCCTGGTCGTGCCTATGCTTGAAGTCAGGATCTGGCGCATCATCGGACGCGTGCACACCCAGCGCATGGCGCTTGAAACAGGCCATAGCCTCTTCGGTCTCACCGGCCTCGCACAAAGCCAAAGCCAGGTTATTGAGGGACTCGCGATGATACGGAACGGCCTTCAGAACCGCCCGGAACGCGTCTGCCGCCCCCCGGCAACGCCCCAGATCGCGGCACACCAGGCCACGGTTGAACTGCACCCGAAAACTGTGGGGCTCGAGAGCCAGCGCCCGGCCGAAGCTGGCCAGGGCCTCCTCGAACCGGCCCAGCGCGCGCAACGTAACGCCATGATTGTTCCAGGCCTCCGCATAGGCGGGCTCCAGCGCCAACGCAGTCTCCAGGCTCGCCAGCGCTTCCTGCGGCCGGCCCAGCGCCTTCAGAACCATGCCGCGGCTGTTCAACGCTTCGGCCTGACCGGGCTTCAGCGCCAGCGCCTTGTCCAGTGCGGCCAGCGCCTCCTGATCGCGGCCCAGACTGTGCAGGATCAGGCCGTGATGGGCATGAAGTGCGGCCGCTTGTGGCCTGGCCGCCAACGCCTTGCCGATCAGAGTGAGCGCCTCGCGGGACCGGCCCTGGTGCAGGCGCAGCACCGCCAGGAGATTATTAGCGTTGGGCTCCTCTGGAACCGCCGCCAGAACCGTCCGATACAATCGCTCGGCTTCGGCCTGATCGCCTCTTTGCTGGGCCGCCAGGCCCTGATGCAGCAGCCGCTCCAGCCGGGCACTCCTAGAGGCTAGTTGTGATCAAGGCGGATCACCTTGGCGATAACCAAGGAACGGTAATCGGTCGGGGATGCGCTGTTCAAGCCGGATTGCGGTGCGGGATCAGCTTTTGGCTTTGGAGGTGTTTAGCGCTACCGCGGCGCGAATGAGCGCTTTCAGCGCCTTTTCGTTGATCTTGTCGCCTTCATGAAAGTCGATGGCGCGTCTGGTATTGCCCTCAAGACTGGAATTGAACAGGCCGGCGGGATCCTTGAGCGCCGCGCCCTTGGCGAAGGTCATCTTCACGACGCTCTTATAGGTCTCGCCGGTGCAGATGATACCGTCATGTTCCCACACCGGCACCCCGCGCCACTTCCAGGTCTCGGCCACATCGGGATCGGCTTGTTTGATCAGGGCCCGCAGCCGGCCCAGCATCTCGCCGCGCCAGTCGCCCAGCTCCTTGATGCGAGCATCTATCAACCGGGAAGGAGGCGTGCTGCTGCCGGACCCGCTTTTCTTCATGCCTCTTTTTTCACGACCTCTTCCAGTTTGGCAAAGAATTTCTGCCATCCGAACTTGGCGCCTTGATAAGCCTGGTTCTGATCCGGCTTGAAGCCGGCCTGTTCCATGCGCAGGTGCGTTCCCGCGGCTGTGGGGGTGAGTGTCCAGGTGACCACGCTCTCCAGCCCCATCGCATCCCAAGTATAAGACAAGGTCTCGGTCGGCTCGATGGTCAGCACGCGGCAGTCAACCGAACCCCAGTCGCCGCGAAAATTGAAGCGATGGTCCACGGCCGGCCTGAAGTCGTTCTTCATCAGCCATTCCTCGATCAGATGTGGCTGGGTCAGCGCGCGCCAGATTTTTTCCGGCGGATAGGGAACCTCCCGCTCGACGATGACGGAGCGCGTTTCGGTCGCAGCTTGGTTCATTGGTCCATTCTCCTGAGCAAATCTTCGAGCTGGTCGAACCGGCTTTGCCAGAAGCCGGTCATCTGACTGGTCCAGTCGATCAGCGGGGCAAGCGCGCCGAGCTGCGCGCTGTAATGGGTCTGACGGCCTTCATGGCGGTCGCGGACCAGCCCGGCCTCCTTCAAAAGCCCCAGATGCTTGGAAACCGCCGGCTGTGAGACCTTGGCCTGGACCGTCAAGGCACCCACCGTCTGTTCGCCGTCGCGGCACAGGCGTTCAAAGATGGCTCGCCGGGTCGGATCGGCCAGGGTTCTGAAGAGGACATTGTGCGCATCTGGCATTAGATTCATAACCTTCTGGTTATGTATATCTATAACCAACTGGTTATGCGTGAGTCAAGCGCCATGATGTGAGAGCGGGCGGCACGCTCCAATTGTGCCGCGCAAAAGGAGGCCATATCGTGCCGGTGCAGTTGGGGCGATGGATTATGTCGAAGAAAAACAAGAACATCTTGTGGGCGCTGGCCGCGCTGCTCATTCCCGCGGCGGCGGCCGCGCAAGAGTCCGGCACAAACGAATGGCTGAGCTTCGGTTACGATGCGCAGCGCAGCGGCTGGAACAGCGCGGAAACCACACTCAGCCCGGCCAGTGTCAAACGCCTGAAGCTTCTCTGGAACAGCCAGCTTCCTACCCCACCGCAGGACACCGCGCTTTCCACCCTCACCTCGCCGCTGGTGGCCCAGGTGGATGGCAAGACAATGCTGTTCACGGTCGGCATAGACGACACGCTGTATGCGCTGGATGCCGACAGCGGCAAGATCGTCTGGCAGAAGGGTTTTCCCAACACCGGAAAGCCGGTCAGGCCACCCAACACCAATTGCGCCGATACCGAGCAGGCTACGCCCGTGATCGACAAGAAGAAGGACGTGATCTACTTCACCACCAGCGACGGCAAGTTGCGGGGGCTAGGCCTCGCCGATGGCGCCGAGAAACTGACGCCGCAGCCTTTTGTGGCGCCCAACAGCCGCAACTGGAGCCTCAATCTCATCAACGACGTGGTCTACACCGCCGCCGGCCGTGGCTGCGGCGGCGATGCCGCGCAGTCCATTGAGCCAGGCTCAGTGTCGGCCATGGACGTCAGCGATCCGGCGCATCCGCAGCTGTCGCGCTTCCTGACCGGCCGCGGCCGGCCCGCCGGCCCCTGGGGCCGCGGCGGTCCCATCGCCGGACCATCGGGTGTTTATGTCCAGACTGCCGACGGCAATCGCGATCCGGCGGGTGGCATCTTCGGCAATGCCGTGCTGGCCGTGCAACCCAAAGCCTACGGCCTGGCCGACTCCTTCACGCCGCCAAGCTGGAAGAATCTCAATGCCAAAGACCTGGATCTCGGCTCGGGCAGCCCGGTGATCTTCCCGTTCAAGAACCGTACCTTGCTCGCCACCTCGTCCAAGGAAGGCGTGGTCTATGTGCTGGACGCCAAGAATCTTGGCGGCGGCATCGCCGGCGACCATGCCAAGGCGCTCTACACCTCGCCGCGCCTGGGCAATGACGAAGAGAAATATTACGGCCATGGCGTGTGGGGCAGCTTTTCGACCTATGAAGATGCGCAAGGCACGCGCTGGCTCTATGTGCCCATGTGGGGCCCGCCGGGCAAGGACGGCCAGTTTCCCAAGAGCTACGGCCCCGCCCCGCATGGCAGCATCATGGCGCTGCAAGTGACGGAAAAAGATGGCGGCGTGACGCTGACCCCACAATGGATATCCCGCGACCTGGCGCTGCCGGACAATGTCGCGGTAGCCAATGGCGTGGTCTATGCGGTGCAGACCGGCGAACAGCCGCTACAGCACTTCCTCGATCCGGAAGCACATGGCCGAGCCACCGCGGGCCAACAGCCAGAGACGCCAGCCAGCCTGGGCAAGTTCCGCTCCACGCCCATCGCGCCGATGGTGCTTTATGCTCTCGATGCCCAGAGCGGCAAGGAGCTCTTTTCCAGCGGCAAGATGCTGGCCAACTGGGTGCACTTCAACCAGCCGACGGTGGCGCAAGGAAAAGTGTTCCTTGTCTCGCATGACGCGCATGTCTATGCCTTTGGCCTGCCCCGCTGAGGCCGGGCCGGATTTTTCATGGCCAACCAGGACCTGATCCAGCGCGCGCTGGCCTCACATCAACAGGGTCAGCTTGACCAGGCCGCGGACCTGTATGAGCAGGCCCTGAAACTGGAGCCGCAGAATTTCGCGGCGCTGCAATTCTTCGGCGTGCTGCGCGCGCAGCAGGGGCGCAATGTCGAAGCCGCGCGGCTGATGGAATCCGCGCTTGCCCTGCAACCCGACAATTTTGGCGCCCTGATCAACTACAGCCAGGTGCTGACGGGAGCCGGCCGGGTGCAGGACGCGCTGGCCATCCTCGACAGGGCGCTGGCGATCAAGCCGGACGTGTTCGAGACCCTTTACAACAGGGGCATCGCGCTGGCGCAGCTTCAGCGCAATGCCGAAGCGGTCACCAGTTTCGACAAGGCCCTGACTCTCAGGCCGGACAATCCCTACTGCCTTTACAATCGCGGCCTGGCGCAATCGGTATTGGGCTGGCGCGAAGACGCGCTGGCCAGCTACGACCGCGCCGTCGCGCTTCAGCCGGGTTTCGCGTCGGCCTGGCATAATCGCGGCAATGTGCTGAAGGAACTTGGCCGGCCTGCCGAGGCGCTGGAAAGCTACGACAAGGCGCTGTCGTTGACGCCGCAGGATGCGCTTCTTCTTTATAGCCGTGGCACTGCGCTGTCGGAACTGGGCCGCCAGGAACAAGCCGCTGCCAGCTTCGGTCAGGCGCTGGCCCTGCAGCCGCAGTTTGGCCTGGCCGCCGCCGGCCGCGGCGCCGCGCTGCTGAAACTGGAGCGTTTCGCCGAAGCGCTTGCCGATCTGGACCAGGCGCTGGCGGCAAAGCGGGACGATGCCGAACTCCTGAACAATCGCGGCGTGGCGCTCTACCGGCTGGACCGGATCGCCGAGGCGCGCGCCGCCTACGACAGGGCGCTCGCCGCGGCGCCCGATCACGTCGAAAGCCTGCTCAACCGGGCCTTCCTGCTGCAGGCGACCGGCAGCCTGGACGAAGCCCTGGCCGATTACGAGAAGGCGGTGAGCCTTGCCCCTGCCAGTGCGCGCGCCTTCAACGGCCGCGGCTCGGTCTTGCACGCCCTGAAACGGGGCCGTGAGGCGCTGGCCGATTTCGATCACGCGCTGGCACTGGATGGGACCCTCGCCGACGCCCTGGCCAACCGTGCCCATCTGCGCTGGTCCTTGAACGACGACTATGCCGGCGCGACCGCCGACCTCAAAGCCGCGTTGGCGATCAATCCCGACCAGGCCTATGCCCGAGGCGAGCTGCTGCATCTTCAGATGTTCGCCGCCGACTGGGACGATTTCGAAAATCAGAAAGCCCTGGTCGACCAGAGCGTCCGCGCCGGCAAGCAGGTGGTGCGGCCCTTTGTGTACCAGGCCATCTCCGCCTCGCCCGCCGATCTGCAGGCCTGCTCGCGCATTTTTGCCAGCCGTCTTTTTCCGCCACAGGGCGCGCGAGCCCTTGCCGCGCGCAACCACGACAGAATCCGCATCGGCTATGTTTCCGGCGAATTCCGCGAGCAGGCTACCGCCTATCTGATGGCCGGCCTTTACGAGCTGCATGACAAGTCGCGCTTCGAGATCATCGCCATAGACAATGGCGGCGGCGATGGCAGCGCCATGCGGCGGCGCCTAGAAGCGGCCTTCGACCGCATCCTGTACATCAATCAGATGTCGGACAGCGAGGCGGCGGACCGCATCCGCGCCGAAGAGATCGACATCCTGGTCAATCTCAACGGCTATTTCGGCGCCCCCCGCATGGGCATCTTTGCCCGGGGCCCTGCGCCCATCCAGGTCAATTATCTGGGCTTTCCCGCCACCTTGGGCGCGCCCTACATGGATTATATCATCGCCGACAAGGTGGTGATCCCCGAAGGCGAACAGCGCTTTTATGACGAGCAGGTCGTCTGGCTGCCGCATAGCTATCAGGTGAATGATTCAAAACGCGCCATCGCAAAGGATGTGCCCGGCCGCGCCGCCCTGGGGTTGCCGGAGAATGGTTTCGTCTTCTGCAATTTCAACCAGAGCTACAAGCTGACGCCCGATGTCTTCGCCTGCTGGATGCGGCTGCTGAAGCAGGTGGATCAAAGCGTGCTGTGGCTGCTGAAGGCGAGGGCCCCGTTCGAAGACAATTTGGCGAGGGAGGCGGAGCGCAATGGCGTTGATCCCGGGCGGCTTCGCTTTGCCCCTTCCCTGCCGCTGGATCAGCATCTGGCGCGACTGAAGCAGGCGGACCTGTTTCTCGACAGCCTGCCCTACAATGCCCACACCACCGCCAGCGATGCCTTGTGGGCGGGCCTGCCGCTTGTCACCTGCCGCGGCACCGCTTTTCCCGGCCGTGTCGCCGCGAGCCTTCTGAGCGCTGCGGCTTTGCCTGAACTGATCACAGAAAATCTGGTTGATTATGAACGCCTGGCGCTGCGGCTGGCGACGGATGCGGGAATGCGGACGGAATTGAAACAGAAACTCGCAGACAATCGCCTGCGTTGCCCGCTGTTCGACACCGATTTCTTCCGCAAGAATCTGGAAAGCGCCTACATCACCATGTGGCAGGCCTGGCAGAAGGGCGAAGCGCCCAGGGCCTTCGCCGTCACACCGGCCTAGGCCGGCTCCAGCAGCTCGACCTTGCCGTCCGTGGTAACCGTAAAGCCGTCGCGGCCGGGCCTTTCCCGCATATGGCGATAGGCCGCTTCCAGCGCGCGGACATGGGATCTGAGGTCAAGCAGCCGCGCCCTGTTGTGCGCCAGGGTGCGCTTCACTTCCGCAAGCGCACCGGGCTCCCGCGCCAACTTCAAGGCCAGAGCCTCATAGTCCCGGAGGTTGTCTGTCACCAAGTCCTGCAATCCCGCCGCTTCCAGCAGACTTGCGGCAACGCGGCCGGCAAAACTTTCACCCCGGCACGTCACGATGGGCAGGCCAGCCAGCAGCGCGTCGGCTGCGGTGGCATGGGCATTGTAGGGCAGCGTGTCCAGCATCAGGTCGGCCAATTGCTGTCGTACCACGTTCTGCTCGGAGTCTACCCGCTCCGCCCAGACGATCCGGTCGGCAGCCACGCCCCGCGCTTCGGCTTCCCGCTCCAGGTTGCGCCGGGCTTGCGGCGGACAGGTCACCAGCCAAAGCACACTGTCTTGGACAGATGAAAGCAATCGCATCCAGACGGCGAAGACTTCTTCGGTGATTTTCCAGTTCTGGTTGAAAGAGCAGAACACAAAGCCGCGGTCGGGCAACCCTGCCGCACTGCGCGACGGCGCAGGCGCCATCTCCCGGTCCGGACCCGTCGGAAAGAAACTTCCGGGCAGATGGACGATCGCCTCGCTGAAAAAAGGCCGCTGCGACGACGGCGCCACCACGGCATCGGCGAGGATATAATCCATGGAACGCGAGCCGGTGGTGCCGGGATAGCCGAGATGGGTCACCTGTACCGGCGCGGCCCTGCCTGCAAAAATGCCGGGGCGGCCCTCCTGGGTATGGCCGGTGAGATCCACCGCGATATCGATGCCCTCGGCGCGCATCCAAGCGGCCGCTTCGCGATCGGACATGCCTGCCGCGTCCTGGAAGTGATCGAAAGACTGCGCCAGCGTCTGGCGTACGGCGCCGCCTTCGATCGTACCAATGGAAATGCCATACAGCTCGAACCCATCGCGGTCGTGACAGGCCAGAAGCCCGGCCACGCAACGGCCGACCGGATGATCGCCGAAGTCCGCGGAGACATAAGCGATCTTGAGCTTTTGCGGCGCCGGCGGCAGAGCGCCGGACCAGGGGCCGGTGCCTTCCGCGCGCTTGTCGGCAAGATAGGTTTCGGCGGCGCGCCGCTGGAGCGCGGGATCCCCGCTATAGCCCAGGAGCGTGAACGGAAAGATCACCGCGCTTTCATCGGCCACCGCCCTGACCACCTGCCCCTTCAGCGCAGCCACTTTCGGCCAGTCGCAGAGATTGTTCGCCGCCATCGCGGCCCCGCTGAGGGCATAGGGATGGCGGGGATACAGGGCGAGAACCGCTTCGAACCCGGCCAGGGCCTCGGCCAGGCGGCCGAGCTGGGCCAGCGCCACGGCCTGATTATAAAGCGTGGCGCCGTTGCCCGGCGCCGCCGCGAGAGACGCCGCGTAATCGGCCAAAGCTTCCTCGCCGCGCCCCTCGGCCAGCAGCACGGCGCCGCGATTGTTCAGCGCCTCGGGATAACCGGGCCGCAGCGCCAGCGCCTTGTCGAAGCTTTTGATCGCCTCGTCGAAACGCTGCAGGCCGGTGAGGGCAGAGCCGCGATTGTTCCAGCCTTCCGCATATGTGGGGTCCAGCGCCACGGCCTGGTCGAAGCTTTGCAGCGCATCCCGGTGACGGTCCATGCCGGAAAGCGCCAGGCCGCGATTGTTGACGATCTCTGCCGATTTGGGCGCACGCGCGAGCGCCAGATTGAAACTGTCGAGCGCGGCGTCATAGCGCTTCATCCGCCAGAGAATGCCGCCGCGCAGGTTGAACGCCTCGGCCCAATAGGGTCTCAGCGCCAGCGCGGCGTCGCAGGCTTCCAGCGCTTCACCAAGCCGGCCCATGTCCCTGAGCGGCGCGGCCCGGGCCAGCTGTGCTTCCGGATAGTTGCGATTGAGGTTCAGCGCGCAGTCGTGGCTGGCAAGGCAATCCTGGAAACGGCGCATGTCCCACAGGACAAGCCCGCGATTGTACCAGATCACCGGTGCCTTCTGCTCGATCGTCAGCGCCGTCTCGTAGAACAGCAGCGCTTCATTGATCTGGCCCATGGCGCGCAGCACATTTCCTAGATTGGCCAAAGCCTGCGGATCGCGCGGCCTGAGCTTGACCGCATGACCCAGCGCGCGGGCCGCTTCCACCAGCTCGCCTTCGGCGGCATGCAGCAGACCGAGCATCTGATGGGCATCGAAATGGTCCGGATCGGCGGTGAGAACGCGCCGGTAGAGCTTTACCGCCTGCCCGCTCTTGCCTTCCTGGTGAAAAGCCAGGGCGCGGGAAAACAGATCGGAAATGTCAGGCGTCTGCGAAGCCATTGCTTTGCCTTCAAAGCGTCAGCAAACTCTATAGCGCAAAGCGCGGGCAGGCGGGGCAATGCCGGACGGGGGAAGCGTGACGATTGCGAAACTGGTTCCGGCTCTGTTGTGCGGCCTTGTGATGGTCCTGGTGACGAGCAAGGCCCGGGCCGATACCCGCGACGATGTGCTGTCCGCCATCTCGCGCTGCAACGTCATCCACGACAACAAGGTGTGGCTGGACTGCGTCTATGGCGCCCAGCAGCCCATGCGCGCGCTGCTCGGACTGCCGCCGGCGCCGGAATATCAGCAGCGCCTGGTGCCGCCGGCGGGAGTTGTCCCCGCGCCCGCCATGATCGCGCCGCCGCCCAGTCCGAATTCGGCCAGGCCGGTCTCGGCCGCCCCGGTTCAAGCCCCATCACGGCCCGCCACAGTGCGGCACGGCCGGGCAGGATTTCTGGGCAATCTGTTCGGCGCAAATCCCCCCGTCGCGGTTTCCCCGATGACGTCCTACCGCTTTGAGAAAAGCGGCGCATTCGTGGTGGAGCTGCAGAATGGCCAGAGATGGCGCCAGGCCGATGTCGAAGCCGGCACGGCCAACTGGAACAGACCGGCCTCCAGCTACAACGTGACCGTCACGCAGGGCGCGTTCGGCAGCTACACCCTGCGCACGGCCGATAGTTCGCGCACCTTCCGGGTCGAGCGCGCGAAATAACGCGAGGCTTCGTGCGATCGTCTTAAGGGGCGCTGGTCAGAACTGTGGAGGTGACCATGTTGGGCGGGTTGCCGTCCGAAGCCTGGGTAATGCCGATGATGGCGCCCACGACCACGATGCCGCCAATGACCAGCAGAGCGGTGGTGTCCACTTCCTGGGCCGCTTTCACCCCGGCAGGCTTTCCCGGCGCCAAAGCCCCTTCGCTCGCTGCCAGAGCAGAAGATGCCAGCAGGCTGAACGACAACACGGCTGCAACCAGTTTCCCCATGACGCCTCGCATTTTTTTGTCCTTGTAGAGCAGCTTAACCCCTGCGGGACCGGGTGTCACGGCTTGGGATTCGCGCGGTTCTCACGGAGCGAGGGGCCCATCAGGTGCCAGTCGGTGCTGTTCTCGTAAGCCCAGCCGATCCGCAGCGCCAGGGCTTCCGCCCCGCTCCGGCACACCACCTGCAGAGAACTGGGCAGGCCCTGGGACGTCAGGCCGTTGGGCAGGGCCAGGGCGCAGAGATCCAGGAAATTCACCCAGCGGGTGGAGAGGGCGGGGGTCGAGGTCTGATCCACCGTGTCCAGAGGAATGGGCGGGGTCATGGCGGTTGGAGTCAGGACCGCATCGATCCCCTCCAGCCCCGCGATGAAGGCCTTTTTCCGCCGCTCCCGTTCCTCAAGGACCTCTTGATATTGCGCTGGCGAAATGGCCGCGCCCGCCAGCACCCGCGGCCGCACCGCCTCGTCCAGCGGCAGGTTGCGATCATCAACAAGCTCACGGATGCGGGGATAGACCTCGGCCGAAATGATACGGCCGACCAAGTCGCCATATTCGCGCAGGGAGTAACCCAGATCGGGCAGCGTGACGATCTCCGCGCCCAGCCCCGCCAGTTCTTCCAGTGAGCGGTCATAGGCCTTCAGAATTTCCGGGTCATGGCCGGCGCGCTCCTTTTCCGGAAGCCGGGCCAGGCGCAGGCCCATGATGCCCCGGCGCAGTTCGGCGAAGGGGTCTGTGGGCGGCAACGTCCGGGTTAACGGATCAAGCGGATCGGGCCCCTGCATGACACCAAGAAGCAGCGCGCAATCCTCCACGCTTCGCGCCAAGGGACCGGGCGTGTCCAGGGTGGGGCTGAGCGGCAGGACGCCATGGGTGCTGATGCGCCCGACGCTGGTTTTAAGACCGGTGATGCCGCACCAGGCAGCCGGAATCCGCACCGAGCCGCCGGTGTCGGTGCCCAGCCCCGCCGGCGCCATGCGCGCGGCTACCGCCACGCCTGTGCCGGACGAAGAACCGCCTGGGGTACGCGCGACCTCCAGGTCCCACGGGTTCCAGGGCGTGCCCATATGCTGGTTGGTGCCCCAGGCGCCATAGGCGAATTCAACCGTATGGGTCTTGCCCAGCACGATCATGCCCGCATCTGTCAGCTTCCGTACCAGCGTCGCGGTCTGCGTCGAGATGCGGTCTTTCCAGACGAGGCAGCCGCCCGTGGTGACCTTGCTTTCGATCTCGATCAGATCCTTGATCACGATCGGCAGGCCATGCAGCGGTCCTTTTGCCGCGCCCGAACGGATGGCGCGGGCCGCCTCCTCGGCCTCTCGCCTGGCGTCCTGTTCATACAGGGCAACGAAGGCATGGAGCCGCGGCTCCCATTTGCGGATGCGGGCAAAACAGGCGTCTATGATTTCGACAGGAGAAAAGCGCCCGGCGGCGACACCGGCGGCAAGGCCAGCCAGCCCAAATTCAGCAAGATCGGTCATGGCCCCTCCCTAGTGTCCCGATTCCGAAATTCGCATGATCTCTATATCGAACTCGACGCGAATTCGGAATCGAAGGACACTAGTAACTTATTGGAAGGATCGCCGACGCTGATAGCGCCGCCGGGCCGGCGACGCAAAACGAGTGTCTTTTTAGCCTATCCGGCCGCGGCGCCCGACGCCGCCTTGGCCCGCCGCGGCGGACCGGTCAGAACCTGGTCCAGGGTCGCAGCCAGGTCTTCCTGCAGCACCGGCTTCTGCAGGATCGGCACGGCGGTGAAACGGGAATCCACGCTGCGCGGGGCATAGCCGGTGACAAAAATGAACGGCACCTTCTGGGTAGCCAGAAGTTCGGCCAGCGGATAGACGATCTCGCCATTCAGGTTCATATCCAGCACCGCGCCGCGGAAACGCTCGCGTTGCGCGGCCGCCAGGGCGTCGGACAGCCGGCCGATCGGTTCGGTGGAGCGGTAGCCGATCGCCTCCAGCAATTCCTGCATGAAAACGCCGACCACCAGCTCGTCCTCGACCAGCAGCAGGCGCGGAGCGGCGGACTTGTCCCGCACGGAATGGACGCTGGCGGCGGCCGGTTCGTCCTGATAGCGCAGCTCGAGCGTGAAGGTCAGCCCGTCCGCCAGCCATTGGAAATCGGTGCGGCCGCGATGGCTGCCGCCCAGGCTGGAGATGATCTTGGTGCCGAAGCCCAGCTTCTTGGGCGTTGACACGGGCGGACCGTCGCTCTCCCGCCACACCAGAGTCAGCGCGCCTTCGAAGGCCGACCAGCTGACATCCACCTTGCCGCGCTCGACGGAAAGCGAGCCATATTTGGCCGCATTGGTGGCCAGCTCGTGCACCGCCATCGCCACGAGCTGGGCCTGTTCGGGCGCCAGCACCAGCGAGGGGCCCACCGCGCTGACGCGTTGGCGGGCATCGCTGTGATAGGGCGCGAGCTCATCCAGCACCAGGCGCAATATGTCGGCGCCTTCCCATTTGGACTGGGACAGAATCTCGTGGGTCTGGGCCAGGGCGCCGATCCGGCCCTCCACCGCCTTCATGTAGTCGTCAATGCTATCGCGCTTGGCCATGCGCACGATGGCCTGCACGATGGCGAGCGTGTTCTTGGCGCGGTGATCCACCTCGCGGGCGAGCAGCGTCTGGCGGTCTTCGGCTTCCTTGCGATCCGTGATGTCGGTGGTGACCCCGCTGAAACGGACCATATGGCCCGCGGCATCGAAGCTCGCGACGGCCGCGGCCGTGCACCAGCGCGTCTCGCCATTGGGACGCACGATCCGGAATTCCAGTTCGCAGGTGGGCTTGTCCGGCGAGAGGTTCCCAAAGCAGCGGCGGATACTTTCCAGGTCTTCCGGGTGGATGCCCCGGCGGATCGCCTCGATGTCGGGCGTAAAGGAGGCATGGTCCACGCCGAAAATGCGGCTTTGGCCTTCGTCCCAGAACCAGGCGCCGGACATGGCGTCGAAGTCCCAGGAGCCCATATTGCCGGCGACCAGCGCCAGGCTGCGGCCCTGCTCGCTGCGGCGCAGGCGATCGGCCGCAAGGGCCAGCGCTTCGGTGCGTTCGGCCACGCGCCGCTCCAGGTCTTCATTGAGATGCTGCAGAGCCCGGGTCTTGCGGAAGAGTTCGGCGAAGACCCGCACCTTGGCGCGCAGCAGCTCGGGCACCACGGGCACCGAAATATAGTCCACCGCGCCTGCCTCATAGCCGCGCAGATAGTCGCTTTCGCTCAGGTGAATGGCGGAAATGAAGATGATGGCGGTCTTCTGGAACCGGGGATGCTCCCGGATCATCTTGGCCAACTCGAAACCGTCGAGATCGGGCATGCAGACATCCACCAGGATGACCGCCACGTCCGACTTGAGCAGAAAGGCCAGCGCCTCCTGGGCGGAAGATGCCTTGACCAGATTCTCCCCCAGCTCGCCCAGCATCACCTCATAGCTGAGCAACTTGCCCGGCTGGTCATCCACCAGCAGAACATTGACCGGGTCCCTGCTTTCCGCCGCTTCGCTCACCGGTGCAACCACATGCGCAGGGCCGAAAGCAGCTGTTCGGTATTGACCGGCTTGGCCAGATAGTCGGAGGCGCCCGCTTCCAGGCACTTTTCACGATCGCCCTTCATCGCCTTGGCGGTCAGGGCAATGATGGGAAGGCGGCGATAGGCGGGATTTTCCCGGATGCGCGCCATGGTCTGATAGCCGTCCATCTCCGGCATCATGATGTCCATCAGCACGATGGCGAGTTCGGGCGTGGACTGAACCAAATCGATCGCCTCCATGCCGGTGGTGGCGGTCAGCACCTTCATGCCGCGGCGCTCCAGGGCGCTGGAAAGAGCGAAGATGTTGCGGGCATCGTCGTCCACCAGCAGCACGGTCTTGCCCAGCAGGTCTTCATCGGAAGAGGTCAGGCGTTCCAGCATGACCTGCTTTTCGCGCGGCAGTTCGGCGACGTTGCGGTGCAGGAACAAAGCGGTCTCGTCCAGCAGGCGCTCCGGCGATTCCACACCCTTGACCACGATGCTGCGCGCCACGGCATGAAGCTGGGATTCTTCCTGGGGTGTGAGCTCCCGGCCCGTGAACACGATCACCGGCAGCTCGCTCAGGGCCGGATCGGCGCTGAATTCTTCCAAGAGCTCAAAGCCAGTGATGTCGGGCAGCCTGAGGTCCAGCACCACGCAGTCGACCGGCTCGTTGCGCACGGTCTTGAGAGCCGCCTCGCCGGTACCGGCCGATATGATCTCGATATCGTGATGTTCCAGCAAGGTGGCGATGCTCAGCTGCTCGGCGGGATTGTCCTCCACCACCAGAAGGCGCTTCTTGCGCGGCTGGACATAGGCCTTGATCTTGGCAAGCGCCATGCGCACCCCGTCCGCCGAGGTAGGCTTGGGCACAAAGGAGAAGGCGCCGCGCGCCAGGGCATGCTGGCGGTCTTCGTCCAGGGTGATGATCTGAACCGGGATATGCCGGGTCTTGGCGTTCTGCTTGAGCTGGCTCATCACCGTCCAGCCCAGCATGTCGGGCAGGAAGATATCGAGCGAGACCGCGGCGGGATTGAATTCCTCCGCCAGGTCCAGCGCCTCTTCGCCGCGGCCGGCGACCAGCACCTTGAAGCCTTCCTCATGGGCGATGTCCATCAGGATGCGGGCATAGTGTGGATCGTCTTCCACGATCAGGAGCAGCGTGTCGCCGGGCGCAATGGCATTGCGGTCGTCAACGATCTGCTCGGCGATGGACACGCGCTCCGGCAGCACCGGCACGGCCGAGGGATGCGCCGGCCGGACGGCGGTGGCCGCGCCGACATAGCGCAGCGGCAGATAAAGCTTGAAGGTCGAGCCGATGCCCGGCGCGCTGCGCAACTGGATCTCGCCGCCCAGAAGGTTCGACAGCTCGCGGCTGATTGCAAGGCCCAGACCCGTGCCGCCATATTTACGGCTGGTGGAGGCGTCGGCTTGCTGGAAGGCTTCGAAGATCAGCTTCTGCTTTTCCGCCGGGATGCCGATGCCGGTATCGGAAACTTCGAACATCACCACATTGACGGCCTGGTCCAGCACCGGATGGCCCGGATTCCAGCCCTCTTCGGCGGCGCTCACCGACAGGCTGACCTGACCCTGGGCCGTGAACTTGAAAGCGTTGGAAAGAAGATTCTTCAGCACCTGCTGCAACCGCTTGGAGTCGGTCAGCATGGAGCGGCCCAGCCTAGGATCCAGCTTGACGTTGAAGCCCAGATTGCGGGCCTCGGCCTCGTGGCGGAACGGCCGGGCGACCGCCTCGATCACATTGGCGAAGGCGACTTCGTCCGCTTCCACCGTGACGGTGCCGGATTCGATCTTGCTGAGGTCGAGAATGTCGCTGATCAGGTTGAGCAGATCGGTGCCGGCGCCGTGGATGGTGCGGGCGAAGTCCACCTGCTTGAGCGTCAGATTCTGGTCGGGATTGTCCGCCAGCTGCTGGCCCAGGATCAGGATCGAGTTCAGCGGCGTGCGCAGCTCGTGGGACATGTTGGCCAAGAATTCCGACTTGTATTTGGAGGTGAGCGCCAGCTCGCTGGCTTTTTCCTCCAAGGCGCGGCGGGCCTGCTCGATTTCCTGGTTCTTGCGCTCCACTTCGACATTCTGCTCGGCCAGTTCGCGGGCCTTCTGCTCCAGCTGCTCGTTGGTCTGCTGCAACTCCTTCTGCTGGGTCTGCAGTTCGCCGGCCAGCTTCTGGGACTGCTTGAGCAGTCCTTCGGTCTGCATAGTGGCTTCGATCGAGTTGAGCACGATGCCGATACTGGAGGTGAGCTGTTCCAGGAAGGCCACTTCCAGGCTGGTGAAATCCGACAGCGACGACAGTTCGATCACCGCCTTGACCTGGCTTTCGAACTGCACCGGCAGGACGATGATGTTCTTGGGCGTCACCTTCATCAGGGCGGAATTGATCGGCACGCCGCTCTGCACGCTGGTGAGCAGCTTGGTCTTCTTGTCGGCGGCGCACTGGCCGATCATGCCTTCGCCCACAAGGAAGCTTGAGGGATAGCCGTCGGTCTGGTTACCGGCATAGGAAGTAAGCAGGCGCAAGGTGGGCGGATCGGCATATTCCATCTGATAGATGACGCCCATCTGCGCATTGACCAGCGGCGTCAGCTCGTCCAGCAGCATCTTGCCCACCGTGGACAGGTCGCGCTGGCCCTGCAGCATGTTGGTGAACTTGGCGAGATTGGTCTTCAACCAGTCCTGTTCGGTGTTGCGCTCGGTGGTCAGGCGCAGATTGTCGATCATGGTGTTGATATTATCTTTGAGCTCGGCCACCTCGCCGCGGGCATCCACCTGGATCGAACGGGTCAGGTCGCCCTTGGTCACGGCGGTCGCCACTTCTGCGATGGCGCGGACCTGGGTGGTGAGGTTGGCCGCCAGCAGATTGACGTTGCCGGTCAGGTCCTTCCAGGTGCCGGAGGCGCCAGGCACATAGGCCTGACCGCCGAGACGGCCTTCCACGCCGACTTCGCGGGCCACCGTGGTCACCTGGTCGGCGAAGGTCGCCAGGGTCTCAGTCATGTTGTTGATGGTTTCGGCCAGGGCGGCGACCTCGCCCTTCGACTTCACCGTCAGATTCTGCTTGAGCTCGCCATTGGCCACCGCGGTCACGACCTTGACGATGCCGCGCACCTGTTCGGTCAGGTTGGCGGCCATCACGTTCACCGTGTCGGTCAGGTCCTTCCAGGTGCCGGCAACACCGGGCACCTGGGCCTGACCACCGAGCTGGCCGTCGGTGCCCACTTCGCGCGCCACGCGCGTCACTTCCGAGGCGAAGGCGTTGAGCTGGTCCACCATGGTGTTGATGGTGTTCTTCAGTTCCAGGATTTCGCCCTTCACGTCCACCGTGATCTTGCGCGACAGGTCACCGCGTGCCACCGCGGTGGTGACTTCGGCGATGTTGCGCACCTGGGCCGTCAGGTTGCCGGCCATGGAGTTCACCGAGTCGGTCAGATCCTTCCAGGTGCCGTCCACGCCGGGCACCACCGCCTGGCCGCCGAGACGACCGTCGGTGCCCACTTCGCGCGCCACGCGGGTCACTTCGCCCGCGAAGGAGCGAAGCTGCTCGACCATGGTGTTCAGCGTCTCTTTCAACAGCAGAATCTCGCCGCGCACGTCCACGGTGATCTTCTTGGAAAGGTCGCCGCCGGCGATGGCGGTCGCCACCTCGGCGATGTTGCGCACCTGGGCCGTGAGGTTCGAGGCCATGAAGTTGACGTTGTCGGTCAGATCTTTCCAGGTGCCGGCGACACCAGGCACCTGCGCCTGGCCGCCCAGCTTGCCGTCGGTGCCGACTTCGCGAGCGACGCGCGTCACTTCGGCGGCGAAGGCGTTGAGCTGGTCCACCATCGTGTTAATGGTGGTTTTCAGGTCCAGAATTTCGCCCTTCACGTCCACGGTGATCTTGCGCGACAGGTCACCGCGCGCCACGGCGGTGGTGACTTCGGCGATATTACGGACCTGGGTCGTGAGGTTGGCAGCCAGCAGGTTGACGTTGTCGGTCAGGTCTTTCCAGGTGCCGGCGACACCGGGCACCTGCGCCTGGCCGCCCAACCGGCCTTCGGTACCCACCTCGCGCGCCACGCGGGTCACTTCGCCCGCGAACCGGTTGAGCTGGTCCACCATGGTGTTCAGTGTTTCCTTCAGCTGAAGAATTTCGCCGCGCACGTCCACCGTGATCTTGCGGGAAAGGTCGCCGCCGGCGATCGCCGTCGCCACTTCGGCGATGTTTCGCACCTGGGCGGTCAGGTTGCCGGCCATGGAGTTGACCGAGTCGGTCAAGTCCTTCCAGGTGCCGCCGACGCCGACCACTTCGGCCTGGCCGCCCAGCTTGCCGTCGGTGCCCACTTCGCGCGCCACGCGCGTCACTTCCGACGCGAAGGAGTTCAGCTGGTCCACCATCGTGTTGATGGTTTCCTTCAGTTGCAGGATTTCGCCCGACACATTGACGGTGATCTTCTTGGAAAGGTCGCCCTGCGCCACCGCGGTGGCCACCTCGGCGATATTGCGGACCTGGGCGGTCAGGTTCGAGGCCATGGAGTTGACCGAGTCGGTGAGGTCGTTCCAGGTGCCGGCGACGCCGCGCACCACCGCCTGGCCGCCCAGCTTACCTTCGGTGCCCACTTCGCGGGCCACGCGCGTCACTTCCGAGGCAAAGGCGTTGAGCTGGTCCACCGTGCTGTTGATGGTTTCCTTCAGCTGCAGGATCTCGCCCTTCACGTCCACCGTGATCTTCTTGGAAAGGTCGCCATTGGCGATGGCGGTGGAAACGTCGGCGATGTTGCGGACCTGGGCCGTCAGGTTCGAGGCCATGGAGTTCACGGAATCGGTCAGGTCCTTCCAGGTGCCGGCGACGCCCAGCACGTTGGCCTGACCGCCCAGCCGTCCCTCGGTGCCCACTTCGCGGGCCACGCGCGTGACTTCCGATGCAAACGCGTTGAGCTGGTCCACCATCGTATTGATAGTTTCCTTCAGCTGCAGGATTTCGCCCGACACGTTCACGGTGATCTTCTTGGAAAGGTCGCCGCCGGCGATGGCGGTGGCGACTTCGGCGATGTTGCGCACCTGACCGGTCAGGTTGGAGGCCATGAAGTTGACGTTGTCGGTCAGGTCCTTCCAGGTGCCGGCGACACCGGGCACCTGCGCCTGGCCGCCCAGCTTGCCTTCGGTGCCCACTTCGCGGGCCACGCGCGTCACTTCCGAGGCGAAGGCGTTGAGCTGGTCCACCATGGTGTTGATGGTGTCCTTCAGCTCCAGGATTTCGCCCTTCACATCCACGGTGATCTTGCGCGAAAGGTCGCCGCGCGCCACCGCCGTGGTCACCTGGGCGATGTTGCGCACCTGGTCGGTGAGGTTGCCGCACATGGCGTTCACCGAGTCGGTCAGATCCTTCCAGGTGCCCGCGACACCAGGCACCAGCGCCTGGCCGCCCAGCTTGCCTTCGGTGCCCACCTCGCGCGCCACGCGCGTCACTTCCGAAGCGAAGGAGCGCAGCTGGTCCACCATGGTGTTGATGGCTTCCTTGAGCTGCAGGATTTCGCCGCGCACGTCCACGGTGATCTTCTTGGAAAGGTCGCCATTGGCCACCGCGATGGTCACCTCGGCGATCGAGCGCACCTGGCCGGTAAGGTTGGAGGCCATGGAGTTGACGCTTTCGGTCAGGTCCTTCCAGACGCCGGTGACTTCGCTCACCTGGGCCTGGCCGCCCAGCTTGCCTTCGGTGCCCACCTCGCGCGCCACACGCGTCACTTCCGAAGTGAACACGCTGAGCTGCTTGATCATGGTGTTGACGATAGTGGCCGAGCGCAGGAATTCGCCCTTCAGGGGACGGCCATCCACGTCCAGGTTCACGGTCTGCAGCAGGTCGCCCTTGGCGACGGCGGCGATGGCGCGGGTCACCTCCACGGTCGGCCACAACAGGTCGTCAATCAGGGTGTTGACCGAATTTTCCATTTCGGCCCAGGCGCCGCGGCCAGCCCCGATGCGCACGCGCTGGCGGGTCTTGCCTTCCTTGCCCACCACGTCGCCCACGCGCTCCAGTTGCTGGGCCATGCGCTGGTTGGTGGAGACGATGTCGTTGAAAGTGTCGGAAATCTTGCCCAGGATTCCAGTCTGGCTTCCCGGCAGCCGCACGGAAAAGTCGCCGGCTTGCATTGCTTGCAGCGCCCCCAGAAGCTCTTCCAGGGCGAAGGGCGGCAGGGTCTCGCCATGCATCTTGGCGATGGGCTGCGAGAGACCCGGCTGTCCCAGGACTGGCCGGGCCGATAGCGCTTCGGCGGACTCGCTGCCGTTGCCGGACGCGTTGCGATTTTGCCTCATTTCCCTACCTTGATTTTTGCCCATGCCCAGCCAGACGGCGGGATCCACCGTCCACGTCCTAACCTCAGCTGCTGTGACACAGCGACAAGCCCCTCACTCGGCATAAACCCCGCCGTTACCGCTGCAAACGTGGCCTGGCACCAGAGGTTCCTTCAAGCCGAAAATTTTTGTTGGGGGAGCCGAGACGTGTCCAAAACCGTACAGCCCACGGGGTGCTTTCCTGCCCGTTAGCCATATTTGGCGGCCTGCAGCCCGTTAACGCTGTGAGGTGGGAGACGTAGCAGGGGCCATGCCGATATCGCCCGGCGCGATGCCGTTGGCGATCAGGCCAATGCGCAGAGGGGGCGCTGCAAGAAAGGCCGTCGGCCCATCCTTGGCGCCGTTGGCATGCAGGATGAAGGCGGTGACATTGGCGTAAGCCTGATCATCCAGGCTGCCGGGCGCGTCCTGGGGCATGGACGCATGAATCAAATTGTAGAGATCCTGGGTGGTGCGATTCGACCAGCCGGCCATGAACTGGCTGCCGGCCAGTGGCAGCGCTTCGCCCTGCCCCACCATGCTGGGCAGATGACAGGCGGCGCAACGTGTGGCGTAGACCTTGCGGCCTTCCTCGACCTGCGCCTCCGTAAAGGGACCGGTCGCGACCTCCGTCTGCGCCACAGCATAGGCGGCCCAGAGGATCGCGAGAGCGGCGCTCAAGCCCAGTTTCTTTCCCAAGCCGATCATGGGCCTATCTTTACTCCGGCGATGCGACAGAGGCTATCTGGGCAACAGATGCAGATCAGGCCGCGGCGGCCCGACCCAGGAGCGGTATCCGAACGTCTCCACCCCCATCATGCCGGGCGGCAGTTCGCGCGGGCCATACGCAGGCGTTGGCTGGCCCAGCTCATAGGCACCCAGGTCCGGCGCCTTGCCGGTATAGGAGTCGTTGATGGTCGGCAGCACCATGCCGGCGTCGATCGCGGCGCTTTTGGGCTTCAAGCGGAAATCCATATCCTCGGGATTGTAGAGCCGTTGGGGATCGGACAATTCCGGCCGCGGCACATTGACGAAGATCTTGTAATCAACCGTCACGCTGTGCCGGTCCTGCCCCGTGGCGGCGGCAAACTCCTTCAGCGTCTTGAAGCGCCGCACCGTCAGCTTGTGCGTATAGTCATAGTCCGCCTCGATATTGGAAGGCGGGGAATTCCAGGCAAAATCGTAAGCGCCGGCATTGGCGCTGAAGCCATTGTAATCGGAGGTGGAATAATTGGTGGTGGTGGCGATCTGGTAGACGGGCCGGTCCGAACCGCTGCCCAGGAACAGATTGTTCATCAGGTGAGCATTGGCCACCGGTCCGCCCGGCGAAGTATCGCCGCCGACAAAGGTGTTGTTGTAGACCAGCACACCCGTCGGCGTGTCGGCGAATTTCAGCGGCCCGCCGCTGGGCGCGTTGTAGACCAGGTTGCGGTAGAAATAGATCGGGCCGCCGAAAATCGGCTGGGCGCTGAGCGACGCCGCCGCGGTATTGAAGCAGCGATTTTCGAAGATGCGGATATTGTGCGCCCCGCCGTCACCCTCGATGCAATTGTCACCCATATTGTAGATGTCGTTGCCATAGAAATCGATCGAGGAGGCGGTGCGCTCATCCAGTTCGGTGGGGCCTGTCACCTCGTTCAAATCGATGCCCGGCGTGCCGTCCGGCTCGCCATAGGTCGAGACGTCAATCGCGTCGTGGAAATTGGCGATGTAATTGTGCGTCACGACATGACCCTGGCCATAGACCTTGATGCCGTATTCCGAATTCAGCGATTCCGGAAAGCCCGGCAGATTGGTCCATAGCGCACCGGACCAACTCATCATCTTGGTCGGTTCGTGGCGGCCCACGATGACATTGTCGGCGATATAGAAGTCGCGTGAGGCAGACCATTCGCCCGACACGGCGCGCGCCACGTCATAGATGCGGCTATGCTTCAGGGTGAACCCGCTGGAGCCGGTAATGTCCTTCCAGCCCAGCAAGAAGGCCACGGTGGTGTTGCGTACAGTGATGCCCTCGAAATAATTGTAGTTGGCGTGCAGTAGGTTGAAGAGATTGGCATTACCCGCGCCGTCGAAGATCACCTCGCCGTCGCCCGCGCCCTTGATCACGATCGGCCTGTCGGACGTGCCGCTCTGGGTGAGATAATAGGTGCCGTCGGTCACCGCGGCGAGATTGTTGTAGCCGGGATGCGGCATGCCGTTCATGTAGTGGAAGCGGTCGCTCTGATAGAGACCGGCATGGACCAGGATCACGTCGCCGGGACGCACGCGCGGCGGAAAGGTATGATCGTGATCGGAAGCCGATGAGCCCATATTGTAGGCGCGCATCAGGCCGATGAAGGAGGGCTGCTGCATCGGCCCTTTCCAGCCGATGGGATAGACATGAAAGACCCGCCCGCCGCTGGCGGCTTGCGGCTCCTTGCGCGTATGGACAGTGATGATCTTTTCTTTTTCACCGCTGACGCCGTCCGGATCGCTGAGCACAAAGCGGCACTCATAGTCGGTGCCGGGCTGAAGATTGAGCACACTGCCTGCGAACATATTGCCGGTGTCATAGTGCCAGGGATTTTCCCGCTCGCCGTTGGGATTGGCTGGCGTCGGATCAACCGGCCGGAAAGGCGGCTCGGCGCTGTTGATCACTTCGTGGTGGATGCGCAAAAGCGGCAGCGCCTTGCGCCAGGCCGTCTCGCCTTTTCCGCGATAGCTGACTTCGACCGTGGCGTTGCGATTGTCGTCGCCGGTGATTTTCCATTCCACACCGATGGCCGTCAGGGTCGGCGCATCCACCACCAGCTTGCCGACGGTCACTGCCGTTTGCGCCTGTGCCGGTGTCGCCAGCAACGCCAGCGCCAGCGCGCCGTACCAGAGGGTTGCTCGCATCTTCCTGTCCCCTTCTTTTCAGCGATTTGACCCGCAAACAGGCTTTTGTTCAAACCCGCAGCTAGGGCTAAGCTTGCTGCCAGAGAGCGCCCGCTGTTGCGAGAATTTACTATCAAAATCAAGTAGTTGGGTTGGCATCCGGGGAGCGGCTTGAACATGACTTTTGCCGGCAAATTGGGAGCCATCGCCCTGCTGGGACTTTTGTCGCTGCCGGCCCAGGCCGCGGCGGGAATCAGCGCGCGGGACTGGGGCGTCACAGCCGATGACGGCCGCCCCGCAAAGCTCTTCACCCTGACCAATGCGAACGGCATGGAAGCGCGCATCAGCAGCTATGGCGGCGTGGTGGTGTCGCTGACGGCGCCCGATCGCAATGCCAAGTTTGCCGATGTCGTCGAGGGCTTTGGCAGCCTGACCGACTACACCAGCGCCGACTATCTGAAGTCGAACGGCCATTACGGCGCCATCGTCGGCCGCTTCGCCAACCGAATCCGCGGCGCCAAGATCACCTTGGACGGCAAAAGCTATGCGCTCGACCCCGACAAGGATGGCAATCTGGATCAGGGCGGCACCATGGCTTATTTCCGCCAGGTCTTCCGCGCCACGCCCAAGGATGGGCCCGAGCCGAGCCTGGTTCTGAGCCGCACCGATCCCGACGGCTTCATGGGCTTCCCCGGCAAGGTGGAGGTCACCATCACCTATACCCTCACGCGCAGTAATGCGCTGCGGGTGGACATGCGCGCCACCACCGACAAGAAGACGGTGATCAATCTGATCAACCATTCCTATTTCAAGCTGTCGGATACGCCGACGGTGGATGCGGAGACGCTCCAGCTTTTCGCCCATCATTACACGCCCATCGATGCGGGCAGCATACCGACCGGCGAAATCCGCGACGTGGCCGGCAGCGACTTCGATTTCACCAAAGCAGCGCTGCTCGGCCCACGGCTTTCCTCACGCGATCCCCAGATCGCCTCCAAGAAGGGGCTGGACCATAATTTCGTGATCGATGGCCCGCCGGGCAAGTTGCGCATCGCGGCAAAGCTCAGCGATCCAGCCTCAGGCCGCATACTGGAAGTCTGGACCACCCAGCCCGGCGTTCAGATCTATAGCGGCAATTCGGTGCGCCCCAAGGTGGCGCTGGACAAGGGCTATGTCCCGCACGGCGCCATGTCGTTCCAGACGCAGCACTATCCGGACTCGCCCAATCATCCCAATTTCCCCTCCACCGAACTTGCGCCGGGAGAGGTCTTTCACGAGGTCACGGAATACCGCTTCCGGACATATCCATGATGGATGGGCCATGAAAGGCTTCGAGACGCCGGAGCTGATGCAGCTTTTCCCCACCTTCGTCTGGAAGGGGGATCTCAAGCCGGAGGAATTCGAGCCCCTCAACCGCGATATCCTCGCCGCGCTCGCCGGCCTTGGGGCGCCGCTGGAAGGATTGCGCCCCGGCGAGAACTGGCAGTCCGACCATGGCCTGCACGAACGCGACGCATTCGGTCCACTGCTGGAGTGGGTGGACGCGGCCGCCGCCAGCGCCCTGTCCTATTTGCGCATTCCCGGGCCGCTGATGGTCACCGGTTGCTGGGCCAATGTGAATGCGCCCGGCACCGGCCACCGGCTGCACAGCCATCGCAACAACTATCTCAGCGGCGCCTATTATGTGCAGGTGCAGGACGGGGCCGACAGCATCAACTTCTTCGATCCCAAGCCGCAGGCCGGCGTGATCCGGCCTGCCGCTAGCGAACCCACCGCGGAGAATACCGAAGTGGCGATGGTACGGGTGAAGACGGGCTCGCTGCTTCTGTTTCCCGCCTGGCTGCAACATGCCGTGGATGCGAACCGGTCGAACCGCGCGCGCATCAGCCTCTCCTTCAACCTGATGTTTCCCGGCTTTGCCGAGGAGATGGCGCGCCCTGGCTGGAAACCCGGTGTGGGGACATGAGTGAGAATCACTGCGGCAGCTGCACCCTGTGCTGCAAGCTCCTGGAGATTCCGGCGCTGGAGAAACCGGAAGGCCAGTGGTGCACCCATTGCGCCATCGGCGCCGGCTGCAAGATTTACGAGAGCCGCCCCGCGCCGTGCCGGGATTTCGCCTGCCTGTGGCTGGAATCGCAGAAGGAGAAACACCCACTGCCGCCGGAGCTTCGCCCCGATCGCTGCAAGATGGTGCTGACCTTCACCCCGGACCGCAAGGACGTGCTGGGTTACTGCGATCCCGCCAGCCCGGATGCCTGGAAAGGCGTCTTGCGCCTGCTGCAGGTGATCGCGTCCCGCGGCCACCGGGTGATGTTCGGCAATGGCCGCGAGCATTTCGCGATCGACCAGGGACGCGCGCGCCGCGTCGAATTGGCTGAGCCCGACGCTGACGGCGTGCGTCTGTTCCGCCGCTTTCTGGATTGACTTGTTCGATGATCCAAAAAAGAGAAACGCCGGGCCAGGGGGACCCGACGTTTCTCCGGGGAATGGCCTTCAGTACGAGTACCGAAGGCCCAAGTAAAACTCGCGGCCCGTCCAGTCGCCATGGTTGAGGCGCTGACCGACCGAGTCCAGATAAGAGATAATGGGTTCGTTGCTGAGATTGATGCCCTGGAAGGTGACCGTGAAGTTGTCATTGACCTTGTAGCTGGCCGACGCGTCGTAATTCAGGCTGCCTTTGGTGAGTGACAAGTCGTTGTTGTTGCCGGGGTTGACCGAATTCAAATATTTGCTGCGGAAGGCTGCAGAGATGCGGGCCTGGAAGACGCCATCGTCATAATAGAAAGTGGAATTGTAGCTGGTGCGCGACATATTCTCGAGGTCCGCCACCGCCTGGATCGTACCATTCGCCGCCAAATAGTTCTGCCGCGCCTGCACGAAGGTGACATTGCCCAGCAGGCCGAAATTAGCCCAGAAATCGGGGAGGAAATCGAAGGGCTGTTGCCAGTTGATTTCCGTGCCGTACAGCGGCGAACCCTTCTGGTTGATCTTGAAGGTAAAGTTGGCCGGATTGCCTGGGTTGCAGTTCTGCAGGAATACGCCGCCGCAGGCCGCCAGCGCAATGCTGTCCGGGATACCGAACGGATTGCCGGTGAAGGGGACGTTGGTGTTCTGGCTGGCGATCAGGGTGTCAATGTGTTTGTAGAAGAAGGCGATCGAGAACAGCGCGCCCTTGGAATAATACCATTCAAAGGACATATCGAGGTCCTTCGAACGGAAGGGCCTGAGCAAGGCATTGCCGCCCGAGACGGACAGGGCGCCGGTGCCCGACTTGCTGGCGCTGATGCCCGGCACCAGATCCGGCAGGTTTGGCCGCGACATGGCCAGCGCCGCGCTGAAGCGGACCAGGAAATTATCCGTCGGCTCCAGCACCGCATTAATCGACGGCAGCCAGTCATGATAGGAGTTCGGGATGGTGACCGGCACCACGGCCCTCGCCGTGGCGTCGTAGTTATAGCCTTGGCCGACGGTTTCGGTTGACGCATAGCGCACCCCGATATTACCGCGGAAGGGCACCCGCCCGATGGTGGTATCCCAATCGGCCATGAACCATGCGGAATAATCGTCCTCCTGGATCGAGCCGTTGGCGGTGAGATATTGGCCCGGTCCAAGCTGGAAGGCGGGACAGCCTGCCGTCTGGCACTGTGTCGATGCCGAGCTGGTGGACGGCCAGACATAATTTTCCGCGGTCGGGTCGAAGACATGGAACAGGTTGTTCAGCTTGGTCGGGCTCAATGTCACCCAGGCCGTTGCGGTAGGCGCCGGGGCGCTCATGCCGGTCAGATGATAGATGTCGGTGATGCTGGAAAGCGGTGCATTCTCGATATCAGTCGGGATGAAACTGTCCAGATTGGCCGTGCTGCCGTTGTAGCGGGCCAGCTTTTGGGTGCGATAGCCGAAATTCTTGAAATTGCCGCCGGCCTCGAAGGTCAGCTCGTCGCTGAACTTCCAGGCGGCATGGATATCCGCCGAATGATAGTGGGTATAGTTGAACACCGGCGTGTTACGATACTGGGTGACGAACCAGCCATTGGTGGAGGTGGGATCGATCTGTCCCACCGAATTGGCAAAGGTGCCCAGCGGATAGCGCAGATCCGTGATGAAGGGAGCGGCCGCGGTACCGACGCCGCCGCCCACCCCACCCGGACAGCCGGCGATCGTGCCGGTCGCGGATGTGGCGGCGGTGCAGTCATAGTCCATCTTGAACAGATAGGAGAGCCTGGTGCGGAAATGCGATTCCGACCAGCCAAGCCGCGCATCCATCTTGAAGTCGGGCGAGAATTCATGGCTGGCGTTCAGCGTCACTTGCGAATAACGGGTATCGGCCTGAGACCCGGATCGTTCGGAGGTCAGGCCGATATTGGTCGCCGCCAGATAGGTCAGATTGTTACGCCTCTGATCCACCTGATAGTCGAGGATATTCATGCTGCCCAAGCCCAGCGAAGCCGCCTTGAGTGGCGGTGCGCCGCCGGGCGCCAGATTGCCCCCGACGCCAGAGACGCCGAAAGAGGGCGCGACGATGTCCGAATTGTCCGTCTCAATATAAAGATCGGACATCAGCGCATCCAAGGTGAAGAGCGTGGCGTCGTCCGGCTGATACTGGACCGACCCGACAAAACCCGTGCGTTGCTCCTTGAAGGTGCCGGGAATATAGCGCGGGAAACGGTCGTGATAGGCTTCGTTCACCACGTCATAATCGTTGGGCTTGATCGCGGCATTATAGAAGTTGCCGTTGGGATTGTTGCCCGTGGTTTGCACCGTACCGGCCACCTGCGGAATGGTGCCGGGCAGGCCCGTGCCGCGCACCGTTACACTGCCGAAGCGCTGATTCAATGCGCATTGCGCCGCCAGGTTCGGCACGTTGGTTTCGCAGCCGGCGATCAGGGGCGAGGAATGGTCTGCGGTCTGGCCGGTATTGTCGTTCTGGAAACCCACCGAGTCGGTATCGAACTGTTCCAGATTGCGCTTGCTGAAGGCGCCGGCGAACAAGATGCCCAGCCGCCCACCCATGAAGGTATCCGAGACCAGTCCCGAGAAGCGCTTGTTGATGGCGCCATTCATGTCGTTGTAACTGCCCTGCCCTCCCGCAACCAACGTGAAGCCGGGATGATCGAAGGGGTGCGCGGTCTGCAGCTGCACGGTGGCGCCCAGCGCGCCTTCATGCAGATTGGCGGCCGCGGTCTTGTTGACCGTGATGCCCTGGAAAAGGTCGGAGTCGAAGACGTTGAAATCGAAGGCGCGGCCGGTATTGCCACCGGAATTGGTGATCGTTTCCATTCCGTCGATTTCATTGGTGGTGAAAAGGGGCGATAGACCACGCACGGCGATCTGCTTGCCTTCACCGCCCGACCGGGCCAGCGCCACGCCCGGGATACGCTGCAGGGATTCGGACAGGTTGGTGTCCGGAAACTTGGCGATATCTTCCGCCAGGATCGTGTCGGTCGCGCCGGCGGCGTTGCGCTTGTCTTCGAGGGACCGCTCCAGGCTGGCCTTGAAACCGGAGACGGTGACGCTTTCGACCTGGCCGTTATTGGCGCCCTGCGCCAGCGCTCCGCCGGTCAGCGCCATGGTGGCCACGGCGTAAAGGGCGATCTTGGAGCCGCCGGACTTCAGACGCGTGAACAGGCCGGTATCGAATTGATGCATTATCCCCCCTGACTGGCGAGGGCCGGGCTACCGGCCCTCTCGGTGATTCTGCGTTGATCCCCTGACTAGGCCTTTCGGGCCGCCGGCTTGGGCCGGACTTTTATTGGTGAAAACGACTTTTGTCCTCGCAAGGGATTATGAATGGGCCTGTAATCCTGTCAAGTTGTCGCGGGCCCTTGGCTTTCTTTCGCGGTGCGTTCTCGCGCTATGCCATTGCACTGCAACACGATAGGATCGGTGCGACCGGTATGACGATCATTCCCCATTTTTCCTCAGCCTTCAGGTCTGGCTTCCCGCGAAAATAAGATGGCCAAACGCAAATCGGAGCGGCGGGCGCCTGCCACCAAGACGCTTTACGCCGCGCCCGCCCTGGAAAAGGGTTTTGACATCATCGAACTGCTGGCGGCGGCGCCGGACGGCCTGACCTCCAGCGAGATCGCGCAACGGCTAGGACGATCCCTCAGCGAAATCTTTCGGATTCTGGTGGTGATGGAGCGCCGCGACTGGCTGCGCAAAAGTCCGGAGACCGACCGCTACAGCGTCAGCTACCGGGTGCTGGAACACGCCTTCCGTGCGACGCCGGCGCAAGGGTTGGGCGTGCTGGCGGCGCCGGTCATGTACGAACTGGCCCAAGCGACCGCCCAGTCGTGCCACATGGCAGTGATCTCGGACACCAACATCTTCCTGATGATGCAGCAGGATGCGCACTCCCATTCCGGCTTTGCCGTGCGGCTGGGCGGCAAATGCGATATCCTCAAAAGTTGTTCCAGCCATGTGCTGCTGGCCTTCAGCGACGACAGGGCTCGCGAAAGGCTGCTGGCCGCCACCAAGCCCGCACCGGGCGAACTGAAAAAGCTGCGCGAGCGGCTGAAACAGGTGGCGCAGCGCGGCTATGAATCCAAGCCCAGCGCGCGCCATGTCGGGGTGCACGATGTGAGCTACCCCATCTTCGGCTTTGACGGCCGCATCGAGGCCGCGCTCACCATTCCCTTCCTCAGCGTGATCGACGGCACCGAGAAGGCGAGTCTGGAACAGTCGCGCAAGTTGCTCGCCAGCGCCGCCGAGCAGATCTCGCGCGGTCTGGGCTGGATCCCGCCGCGCTCTTAATTTGCCTTATCCGGCAAAGCGAAGACGTACAGCGCCTGGCCATGGTCGGGATGGTGCAATTCGCCCAGCATCGAGCTCGGCTTACTGAACGGGCTGCCACCGCCAAGGCCTGTGGTGATGGCGATATATTGCTTGCCATCCACCGAGAAGGAGACGGGATTTCCCTGCACCACCGTGGGAAGGCGCACCGTCCACAAGGTCTTGCCGGTGGTGGTCTGCACGGCGCGGAACACACGATCATAATCGCCGACAAAGGAGATGTTGCCGTCGGTGGAGAGCACGCCGGTCAGGAAGGACGACCGTTGCTGGAAAGACCAGACCGGCTCCATGGTCGCTGTGCGATAGGCCGCCAGCCGGCCCATATTGCCGTCCGTGCCGGGCATGAAGAACAGCTTCTCTTCGCCTTCGGGCTGCACCACGCCGGTGTGTTGGGCCACGTCATGACCCAGCATCATGTTGCAGCTCTGGTTCAGCGGAATGATCATCAGGTCATTCTTCTGGTCATAGCTGGTGGGGGGCCAGTCATGCCCGCCCGCCGCGCTGGGACAGGAGGAAATCCAGCTGTTGGTCTTCTGCGCCAGCACGTCGGGCCGGAAGGAGAGGCGGCCGGTCTTCATGTCTATGCCGTTATAGACATTCTGGAACACGGTCTGTTTGGCATCCAGGAATTTGCCGGTAACACGGTCCAGCTTCCACAGGATGCCGGCCTTGCCGATGGTCATCAGCGTCTTTTGCGCGCCATGATCGATCAGCACCCGCTCGAACACTTCATCCAGGTCGAAGGTCTCGCCCGGTGCGTGGCTGT
>Ga0310811_10000459_pt1 | contig 54002 bp, 37 predicted proteins | sample YCmetagenome_FD_207642 | JGI IMG/M metagenome (GOLD analysis project Ga0310811, IMG submission 207642) | Soil microbial communities from experimental microcosm in Duke University, North Carolina, United States - YC | ecosystem: Engineered > Artificial ecosystem > Soil microcosm > Unclassified ... | reverse complement strand
CCAGCACGATCAAGCTGCACATGCCCACCGACACCAGGCCGATCGGAATCATGATCGCTCCACCGTCCTTGATCACTTCCAGCAGCGTCTTGTTGTGCGGGGCCGGCTTCGCATCCGCCGCGGCTGGCGCCGCCGCATCCTGCGCGTGGGCTACGTTGACGAACGGAGCGGTGAGAAAGAGGAGGCTGGTGAGGATCGAGAGAACTTTTCGATTCCGGATGTTCATGGCGAGGTGTGTTGTTTCGGAGTGATTAAAGACAGTTGAAAGGAGCCGACGTGCAAATTGCCGTACGCGGGAAGGATTCAGGCCGGAATCGTGAGATCGTTCGTAGAAGCCGTCCACGCATTTGAACAGATTTTCCGTTCAATCGCGATGCGCGGAGAGGGAGCGGAAACAGACTGAGAGGAGAGAAAATATCGCACTGGAAGGAGGGAAAAATTTCAGCGAGCAGGGGGAACCAGTCAATCACATTTATTCACATCGATCAATGACAGGCGTCCAAAAAAAATCCCACTCGTCTTTTAACAACCCGCCCCCCCTTTCCTCATCCCTCTCCAGTCCAAAAGCACGGCCGGAAAAATTCGAGCGGCCATCCAAAAATTGTTATTTCCCTCGGAAAACGAAACCGCTCAACTCCTCAGCCTCAGTCTCGTTCTCCCAATTCCCACTTCCCCGCTTATGGCCATGAATTCTCCTTCCCCGTCCCTCTCTGCCCGTTCGTCCAACGATTCGGGCCAGACCTACCGTGGCCCGTTCGCGGTGATGACGATCCTCTTCTTCATGTGGGGATTCATGACGGTGTGGAACGACATCCTCATCCCGCGGTTCAAGGAGGCGTTCGATCTCAGCTACTTTCAGGCGATGCTGGTGCAGTTCGCTTTTTTCGGCGCGTACGGCATCGGCTCACTCATCTACTTCGTCACCTCGGTGATCTCGGGTGATCCGATCAACCGCATCGGCTACAAGAACGGCGTCATCCTCGGCCTGCTCATCTCCGCCCTCGGCAGCGGATTGTTCTACCCTGCGGCCATCCTTGGCTCCTATCCGCTCTTCCTCGGGGCCCTCTTCATCGTCGGACTCGGCTTCGCGATGCTGCAGATCGCCGCGAACCCCTATGTCACCATCCTCGGCCCGGAGCGCACGGCCTCGAGCCGCCTGAATCTCTCCCAGGCGTTCAATTCCTTCGGCACGACCATCGGGCCGATCATCGCGGGCTGGCTCATCTTCTCGGTCTTCTCCCACGACGGCCAGCACGGCGCGGACTCGGTGAAGATCCCGTATCTCGGCTGCGCGGGCATCTTCGTCCTGCTCGCGATCGCCTTCGCCTTCATCAAGCTCCCCTCGTTCACGAATACCGAGGAGATTCCCCGCGGCGCGGGCGCCTTGAAGCACCCGCACACCGCTCTCGGCATGCTCGCCATCTTCATGTACGTCGGCGGCGAAGTTTCCGTCGGCAGCGCCATCGTCAATCTCCTCGGCACCGCGCCGATGGGCGGACTCTCGCACGAGGTCGCGAGCCCGTTCCTCTCCTACTATTGGGGCGGCCTGATGATCGGGCGGTTCATGGGTGCCTTCACGCTCAGCGACCTGCGCCCGGCGCTCAAGAATGCCCTGATCGTGCTCATGCCGGTCGTCGCCTTCATCATCATCGCGCTGGGCTTTCCCGTGCGCGCGAACTCCGTCTCGAACGCCCTGCACTACGCCGGCCCGCTCGTCCTCCTGCTCATCGCCTTCTACATCGGCGCGGCCAGCCCGGCCCGCATGATCGCGCTCTTCAGCGGCATCATCATCGCCCTTCTCCTTACCGGCATGTGGGGCAGCGGAGAGATCGCGAAGTGGGCGGTCCTCGGCGTCGGCCTCTTCTGCTCGGTGATGTGGTCGAACATCTTCTCCCTCGCCATCGAGGGCCTCGGGCCACTGAAGAGCCAGGCCTCCTCGCTCCTCGTCATGGCCATCCTTGGCGGCGCCATCCTGCCTCCGATCCAGGGCGCGCTCGCCGACCGCATCGGCATCCAGATGTCCTTCATCATCCCGATGCTCGCCTTTGCCTACATCGCCTTCTACGGCATCTACGGCTATCGCGCCGGCCGGAAATCGACGGCCGCGTAGGACTCATCACCGCCTCGCAGCGGAGGGCCGGGAGATGGACGATCCCCGGCCTTGCGAGCCCGTGCTAAAATCATCCATCGTTTGAAATCCATGCCACTCGACACCGATTCCCGAATCGTCATGACGCTCGACGCCGGCGGCACGAGCTTCCGCTTCGCCGCCACGCGCGGCGGCCGCCACGTTACCGAGACGGTGGTCTTCCCGTCGAATGCCGCGGATCTCGACCAATGCCTGCGCACCCTGATCGACGGCTTTACGAAAGTGAAGGCCCTCTGTCCCGAGCCTCCGGTGGCGATCAGCTTCGCCTTCCCCGGCCCGGCTGATTATCCGAATGGCATCATCGGCGACCTGCCGAATCTCCCCGCCTTCCGCGGCGGCATCGCCCTCGGGCCCATGCTCGAGGAAAAATTCGGCATCCCGACCTTCATCAACAACGACGGCGATCTCTTCGTCTACGGGGAGGCGATCGGCGGCTTCCTGCCCTACGTCAACGGCCTGCTCGAGCAGGCCGGCAGCCCGAAGCGCTACCGGAATCTCTTCGGCGTCACGCTCGGCACCGGCTTCGGCGCGGGCATCGTGCGCGATGGCGAGCTCTACATCGGCGACAACTCGGTCGCGGGCGAGATCTGGCTCATGCGTGGCAAGCTCGACTCCCATGGCAACGCCGAGGAGGGCGCCTGCATCCGCGCGGTGCGCCGCGAGTACGGCCGGCAGACCGGCACGCCCTTTGCCGACGTGCCCGAGCCAAAGGCTCTCTACGACATCGCCAACGGCAGCCAGCCCGGCGACCAGGCCGCGGCGAAGGAAGCCTTCCGCCGCCTCGGCGAGGTCGCTGGCGACGCGATGGCCAATGCCCTCACCCTGCTCGATGGCCTCGCGGTGATCGGCGGCGGCGTCTCCGGCGCGTGGCCGCTCTTCCTGCCCGCGCTCGTGGGCGAGATGAACGGTGACTTCATCGGCCCGGACGGGAAGCCCTTCCGCCGCCTCGCGCAGCAGGCCTTCAATCTCGAGGACCCCGCGCAGCTCGGCACCTTCCTCAAGGGCGGCGCCCGCGAGATCGCGGTACCGGGCAGCACGCGCGTCATCCAGTACGACCCGATGCAGCGCATCGGCGTGGGCATGAGCCGCCTCGGCACGAGCGAAGCGATCGCCCTCGGCGCCTACGCCTTCGCCCTGCACAAGCTCGGCTAGCACTTCCGAGGGGAGTGTGAACTAAACAGGATTTACAAGATTTACAGGATTTACGGTCCTGTGGTCGGAGATCACTGCGAAAGGACGGATGCGACTCCCGGAGCAGGGAACGCCAAGTATCGCCTGTTCTGAGCACAGGCTTGGTTACCCCTCCCATGGTAGATCTGCGCTGGCCGTGGCGCTTATTGATGGTTCCGATAGATCTCGAAGCCCGCGTCACTCACCACCGGTGAAGCCCCTGCCTTGGTCTGGCGCTCGCTGTAAACACTCTCCGTCGCAGTCAGCAACTTGATCGGGAGCGAGTCCGGCCCCAGCTTCCGATCCAGGATATTGTGCAGGACGATATCCATGTAGAATCGATCGCGCCATCGATGCGGCAGCAGCCCGAGGGCCTGATCCGTGGCATCGATCTCTCCGGAGGGCGTGGCCAGAATCAGGCGCCACTCTTTCCCTGCGGACACTCCGCCATCCGCAAACATCCGCCAGGTCGGGATGACCAGGAAGCGATTTTCCCAGACCGTCGAGGGCGCGACGGTCAACCGCAATGGCTCCAGCAGCAACCAGACCGAAAAGACGCCGAGCAGGCCCGTCTGCCACCACGGTCTCGACGGTAGCGAAGGCGACAGGGCCTGATTTTTCCGGCGCTTCTGCGCTTTCCGGCTCGCAGCTTGAGCCACCGGCGCCGCCGGCGGCACCGGGAGAATCATCAATAGCGAGGCGATGCCGATGAGCGGGAAGATGGTCACCTTCATCAGGATCGCGTAGCCGATGTGCATCGAGCCCAGGATCAGGACCGACCAGATCCGGAATCGTGGAAGATAAAATCCAAACGGCACCACCAGCCGCTGGAAGAGCGTCACGTAGCAGAGGATCAGCGAGATCCAGTACGGCACGGCGATGCCGCGCACGAAATCGTGCATCGAGCTGTCGTAGGCGAGGTTTTGCAGCGCCACCCCGCTCGTCCACGGCACCCAGCCCTCGATGAGTTTGTTCAGCCCGGCGAAGAAATAGACCGTGAACTCCGCGAGGACGATCAGCCAGGCATAGGTGCTCGTGAGGACGGGATTCGCCCGCCACGCGGAGAGGCTGAATCCCGGCTCCTCCCTCTCCCATTCCCCGGGCCGCGAGATCACCGCCGCGAAGCCGTAGGTGAGGAAGACGTAATGAATCCAGATGTCCGCATGGGAGATGAACTCCCCGGCGAAACACGCGAGGGCAACCATGGTCAGGCTGATCCACCCCACCACGGCAACCTGCAGCCAGCGGTGGCGCCCCCAGAGGAACAGCCCGGCCGCGACCGGAGCCCCGAGCAGGAACGCCCAGCTCATCGTCGGCGCATCCAGCAATCGCGCCAGCGCCCGCAGCGGAGTGTCGAGCGGGTCGATCCCGAAGAAGACAATATCGGCCGCCGGCGTGAGCAGATCGGCAGAGAGGCCCGTCAAAGCAGCGCGGATCCAGAAGAAGTCCCAGACGTACCAGAGGAAGGCCGCGCAGAATCCGACTTTGGCGAGGGTGTAAAAACGGTAGGACGTGCGGTAGCGAAACATGCCGGTCGATTCCAAGGGGGGGGGAGAACGCCGTTCTATCCGCTGGAGCCGATCTTCGCATCTGGAATCTTCGCCGCTCCGGTGGCTCGCTCGCGATTTCGTGACCGGCCGGGCGCCGCTATGCCCTCGAATCAGGAGTCAGGAACCGCGAGCTATGCGGCGGGAACGACGGTCCTTCCAGACAGGCGATGCCGATCGCGGCTATATTCCCACGCAGACAGGGCTAGAACGACACGGCACCAAATGCACGCAGGTCCGCCGATTCCCCAACCGACGGGGAGCACTCAATCTTCCTCGTAGTTGAATCTGACCGGGCTGAAGTGTCCGTCGCGGAATTCCGATCCATTCATCGTGATCCGAAGGACTCCGCCGCCGAGGTCGATGCGAAACGTGGCTTCAAACCCGTGCGGATTCGCTCCCCGCAGACTTGCGGAAATGCCGCTGCCGGTCGAATGCCAATCGTGATGCGAGTAAACGGAGGGTGAATGAAACGGAATGGAATGATGGAATGTGCCCCCGTAGCCGCTGAATCGGTAGATGGAAGTCGTCCGCCAGACTTCGCCACTGGTCGCACGGGCCACAATCTTCATCTCCAAAGTGTCGCCATGATTTTCGATTTGGACCGTTGCCGTCCCCGACAAGTGACGGCCGAAGGTATTGCTCGTGAATTTCCCTTTCGAATCGCGGGCGAGGTGCTTGAAAACCACCACTTCCGCGGAAGACGTGAACACAAAGCCGAGGAGGGCGAGCGCGAGAAGAAGATGCCTTTTCATGGAATTGGCGAACGTCGCACGCACCACGAAGAGCGTAAAACAGAATCTCTGGACCGCGCACCTCTGTCCTGGCACGAATCCGCGGCCCGGGACGAAACAGCGGTACGGCCCTCGTGAACGCACGAAGGCCGGTCCGTGAAGCGAGTCCCCTCTTCCGAAGAATCGCAGTTTGGGGCGCGGGAGGGCTTTTCGCCGTGCGCGGGGATCAGTCGTCCAGCTTGTCGAGCCGCTTCTTGAGGCGCTCCACCTCCGCCTTCCGGCGATCGGGGTCCGCGATGGTGCGGGCGTTCACGAGCCGGCGGAGGAGCTGGCCTCTCGGGGAGTCCGGATCCACGCCCCGGTTCACGATCTTCATCCAGGCGCGCAGGCGGGTGAGCGTGAGGGCACGCTTGCTCGGATCGTCGATCTTCCTGGCGGCGTTGATGCGGGTCCTCAACTGCTGCACATACGCGGCGTTCGGCAGGCTGGAGGTGACCACGTTGGGAGCGGCGGGCGTGGACGGCGCCTCGGCGACGCCGTAGAACGAGATGTTCTCGACCAGACCGGCAGGCAGCAGATTCCCGTTGGCATCCGTGAGATCGGACTCGAGGATCAGGCGGCCAAAATCTTCGATCCCGCGCTGCCAGACACGGAATTTCTCTTTGCCGATGTTCTTGCTCCCGTCCACGCCATTCACCGAGACGGAGGTCCCCAGGAAAGTCCCGAGGGCGTCATCGCCGGTCACCCGGTAATAGACCGTGAAGAGCGTATTGCCAGGCATGCCGTCGCCAACGGTGTCCAGGTAAGGACGGTTCGGGAAGCCCCAGCGACCGCCGCTGACATAGGTGCCCGTGGGGGCGATCGGGTTCTTGCCGGTGACCGCATCGAACAGGTCGAAGGTGGTCTTCGTGACGTTGCCGACGATGAAGGTGCCATTGGCGGCCGGGTCGCCCACCACCGAGTCGATGACGATCTTCGCGCCATTGGCCAGGCCGTGAGGCTCCTTGGCGGTGACGCGGATCGGCGTGTCGTTGCTGACACTCGCGAGATCGTAAAAGAGCGAGTCTCCATTGGTCGCGCTCGCCGGGCCCGAGTAACGGAGCTTGAGATTTCTCACCGGACCGAAGGGCGCCTGGATGGACCACGGATCGGTCCTCTTCAGGCCGCCGGGGCCGGCGATGCTGAGCTGGAGATTGGACGGCCCGTCGGCGCCCACATCCGCAGTGTCGTCATCCACGGAGAATCCGTAACCGGAGAAGCCGAGGTGGACGTGGACGAACCGGACGTAGGGATCGAGATTGTAGACGTTGAACTGCCGCCCGCCGCGATGGAGCGAGGGGTCCGGATACCAGGTCGTGTGCACGCCGTTCTCGATCGTATCGGGATATACGGTGAAGTCGCTCACGCCGCGCAGCACGGACTTGATCATGTCGCGGATCAGCGACGTCACCAGCTTGCCGTCGTCGGTGGCCTTGGCGTCGTTGGTGAGGATGAAGCCCATGTTGGCCCCGACGATGTCCTGCATGAACTTGAAGACGTTGTCGTTGTTCTCGACGCTGATCTGGTTCATGGAGGCCATGATCAGATAGACCTGCTGGGAAAAGGCGTACGGAGCGTGCCAGGGCTCGCTGGGGTCGCCGGAGAAATCGAACGTGAAGCGAGGATATCCCGGATCGCTCTCCACGTTGATCGGGTAGAGCAGTTGCTGCGGCGGCGAGAAGGTGAACGACGCGTTCGAGGAGGCCGTGGCCATCACCTGGCTCAGGACGACCGATGTATGATCATCGGCGATCTGCAGGATCACGGCCTTGCCCTGGTGGACGCCCACCTCGGTCTGGGCATTGTCCAGCCCCGGACCGCTGACGGCCATCCCCTTGACCAGCTCGGGATGCGGCGAGCTGAAAGTCAGCACTGCCGTCATGGCTGCGTTCGACGCGGGAATCGCGACGGGATCCGTGGGAGGAGGCGTCGTCGCCCCGTCCCGCCAATGCGCGATGTAATAGTCCGCCCAGGAGTACCAGAGCCGGATCATCGCCTCGGCGGCATAGTCATGCTTCGGCCGGGTGAAGGTCACCGACGAGCCCACGGCCGTCGCCACCAGCGCCTGGCTCAGGGTCACGATCCGGTGCTGGGGATCGACGGCCGTGATGGCGGTGACCGTGGTCCCGGGCGGGATCGGATTCGTGCCCGACGTATTCCCGGTCGCGATATTCCCCACCTGGATGAAGTCGATCTTGGCCTGGTCTTCGTTCTGGCTGAGACGGATCTGGTTGTTCTCCAGCCCGCTCTGGACGCCCTCGGCGCCGATGGTTTCCGAGATTTCCCCTCTTCCCCCGCTGGAAAGCAGATATTTGTTGTTGTCGTAGCTGGAGCGGTCGCCCAGTCCTTTCATCGGGCTCTGCGGGAAGATATTCGCCCCCGAGGGAATCTTGATCGGCACGGTCGGGTCGACGATCACGTTGGGGAAGTTGTAGAACGGCCAGCCCTTCCCGCCGAAATATTGGCCGAGGAGCACGTTGTTGTCCGCGGTGAAATCGGTGATTTTATCCTGTAAGAACTTGATCGGGTTGATCGCGCCGGTCCAGCCGAAGGGCTCGGGGTCCGACCCGGTCCTCCAGCCCCCGGTCAGATTGGGGTGGGTGGGATCCGTGGCATCTTCCGGATGGGTGCTCTGGACCTTCAACCACACGTCGTTGGCGGCCAACGCCAGCGGCAGATACAGGCTGTCGACGTTCGACACGTCGTAGTTCATCAGCGTGAGCAACTGATTGTCCGGGATCTCCCCGTGGGATTTTGCCGTGATCTGATCACTGCTCAGGTAGGCGTGATCGCGGATCGTCCACTCCGCCAGCTGATCCTCGGCATCGTCGGCGGGACCGCTGGAGGTCTCGGCCCGGTACCACATGATGGCGCCGTTCGGGATCACGTCGTCCCGCACCTCGGCCATGGTGATGGAGCGCTGCGAGTCGGGATCGTAGCGCAGGGGATTTGGCTGCCCCGCGGCGGGAGTCAGGAAATCGCCATCGGTCCCCACGCCGATGCGGGCGGCGTTCCAGAAGACCAGGGGCAGGCTCACCAGAATGCTCTGGCCCGGTTTCAGACCGAAGTAGTATTTGTCGCCTTCCTTGTAGCCGATGTAGCCGCGGTATTCCTTGTTGGCCGGATCGTAGGGATCGTAGACCGACACGACGGGCTCGGCCTTGGTGACTCCGGTATTCGGGCTTCGCATCACCGGGTACATCGTCACGGCGGCGTTGTTCGTGATGCGGAGGGTTTTGACCGGGACGGGGTTATTGTCCGAGTCCATCCCATAGGTCATGAACACGTTGGTCGGGGAAGTTCGCAGCCCGGGATTGGGATCGAACGGCTGCGTGCCGCCGGGGCCGTTGGGCATGAGGGGATCCGCAGCCCAGGCGATGGGCAGCAACAGGGAAGCAGCGGACAAAACGACGGCTGCCTTGGAGATTGATCGGTGGGAGGCCATCATAGGGTGAATGTCTCAGGATTTGCTCAAAGAGCAAATCGGATTCAACAGCGGGAAACGTAACGTTTACGCCGTCCAGAAGATGAGCCTCTCTCAGTAGTTATCCGGGTACGTCTTCCCCGCCTTGATCATCGTGATCGCGTCCTGCGCCGTTTCTCCGACCGTCCCGTATTTGCCCGCATTCGACCGGGCATCGTCCGCCAGCATCTCCTGGAGTTTCGGGATCGCTTCATGCGCCTTCATCCTTACGAGGGCCAGAATCGAGAACAGACGCACCGACGCCTCAGGAGAATTCAGCGCTTTTAGCAGCGGCGGAATCGCACTCACATTCCCGGTATCCGACAATGCTGCCGGTACCCGGTAGTTCACTGCAGGATCATCGAGGAGTGATGCCAGGATCGGAACCGCCCGCGGGTCACGGGTGATGCCGAGCAAGCAGACGGCATAGTAGTGATCGTCTCTGATCTGGAGTTCCGGGATGTATTCGCCACCGCCGTTGATCCATCCCCCTACGTTTGGGCGGTCTGCATTATCCGTGAGCATGTCCTTGATGATCTGAAAGCCCCGGTCATCTCCCAGCCGCGCATACACGAGGGCGGCATTTCCACGGGCATGCCGGTCTTCCATAGTTAAATAACCGGCCAGCTCCGGCAACACCGAGGGGTCGTGAAGCTCGATGATCTTCTCTGCCACCTCCAGCTGCTGCGGAAAATAAACGCTCCGCTTGAATTGAAGCACCAAGTCCTCGGCGGTCGCCTTGGAAGAAGCTTCCGCTCGAGCGTCGGCCGCCGCTAAGGAGACTAGCAGACCGCCGATTAAAAAAAGGATCTTCATGGGGAAAGGAGAGCCTTGAGAAACCCAAGGAATCGATCCTCCGGGATTTTCCCCCGAAGATTTGTCAAAGAAGCGGGAAAAGAAACGTAAATCTCCAGCGCCAAGAGAGAGAGCTGCGCCGACGTCTCGAGCGTGCCGACTGGAGGGTAACGCGATCGGCTGTGCATTTTCATTTACAAATGTAATCGAATATCGTTTACATTTGTAATCTATGAAGACGACGCGGATTTCGGAAGCGGAATGGCAGATCATGAAGATCGTCTGGAGACGGCCGGGAGCTGCGGCTCAGGACATCATCGAGGCGCTCTCCGAGGTGACGGATTGGTCGCCCGCGACGGTGAAGACTTTGCTGAATCGGCTGGTCAAAAAGAAGGCCCTCGATTTCGAGAAGCGGGGAAAATCCTATCTCTACTCGGCAAGGATCGCGGAAGAGGATTGCCGTGGAGCGGCTGCGGAGAGTTTCCTCGACCGGGTCTTCAACGGGTCGCTCGCGCCCATGGTCGCGCATTTTGTGAAGTCCGGAGCGCTCTCCAAAAAAGAGATCGAGGAGCTCGAAAACCTGCTGCGCAAAGGGGACGATCAATGATCTCGACGCTCCTGGACCTGACGGTAAGGGGCTCGATCGTCTTCTCGATCGTGTGGATCGGAGACACCCTGCTGGCACCGCACATGCAAGCCCGCTCCCGCCGTGCGTGGTGGGTGCTCATCCCGATCGCCTTTTTGCTACCGATAAAGGCTCCCATCCTTCCTTCGCAGGTCAGCGCTCAGACCTTGGCTCCGGGCGGCAGCGCACTGGATCTGCCTCTCATTGGCGCGGTCACCGCTCCGGCCGGAACTCCGACGAGGAGATGGGAGTCCGCAGATGTCGTCGCCGCCGTTTGGATTGGCGGGGTGATCGTCAGTCTGACGGTGCTGGCCATCCAGACCATGCGCATGTCGCGCCGATGGGCAGTGAAGCGTTTTTCCACGGACGTGCGGCTGTTGGAGATCGTGGAAGATTGCAAGAAACTGGCCGGCGTAAGCGCGCCCATCGGGCTCATCGTATCCGAGGAGGTCGAAGCCCCTGCGATTGTGGGCTGGCTGCGCCCTCGCATCCTGCTGCCGCTCTCCTTGACCACATCCCTGGAGGATCAGCGAATCCGCCACGTCATTTTGCATGAGCTCGCCCACTTTCGGTTCCTCGATGTGCCTACGGGATGGCTGTTCGCCGCCATGTGCTCCGCGCACTGGTTCAACCCTTTGGCCTACTTCGCCTCCCGGAAGTGGTCCGTATACCGAGAGGAAGCGGCGGATGAAAATGTCCTCCGCTGGAGCGCAGGAGAGTCTCCGGGTGCTTACGGCGAAACTTTACTCGCGCTCATCCGCGCGAAATCGACTCCCTCATCCCCGGGACTGCTCGCGATCGGAGAGACTTTCCACAACCTGAAACATAGAATCCATATGATCAAAAAACACGTCACCAGAACCCAGAAATCAATTTTCGCCGCAGCTCTGACCGGCGTGCTCGTCGTGGTGGCCATGGCAGGGACACAGCCAGACGGTGACGCGAAAGCCGCTCCCGAAAAGCCGGCCGACACCCCTGAGCAGGCAGTCAAGGCGGCGGTCCCCGCCATGGAGCAATGGCTGAAGACGATCGACGCCGGGCAATATGCCAAAAGCTGGGATGAGGCCGCGAAGACATTCCAAAACGCGCTTTCTTCCGAAAAGTGGGCCGCCGCGCTCACCAGCGTGCGCACACCGCTTGGCACGGTTAACTCTCGAAAACTCGCCTCGGCGACCAATCAAAAGGGGATCCCGACTCCTTCTGGCGGGATGTTGAAGGGAGACTACGTCATCGCCCAATTCCACACGTCCTTTGCCAATCTCGATTCGGCGGTCGAGACGGTGACGTTCGAACTCCAGGACGGAGCCTGGAAAGCCTCCGGATATTTCATCCGCCCACGCTGACGGCAGTCCGTCTTTGCTCGAGCACCCAAGTATCCACCAATCTTCTTCTGGAATAGGGCGCCCACTCGAAAAGCGCGGCCGATTCGTCCAATGAATCGGCCCGCACGGGCGACTACGCTTCCCTCCGGCCACCGGGCCGTGGCGGCAACTTACCGCGCCCGGGCGAAATGAGACTATGGCTTGCCGGGAGAGATCTTCACGCCCCTTTCCCCAAAGGGAGATCGTTTCCTGTCAAAATTAAGTTCCCCAAGCCTCCGAGTGACCTCCAGGAAGACGGTCAGCTGGCTTTTGAAATATTCCCTCTCAAATATTCAATTGCTCTCCGTTCCTATCCCCTTACTGTCTGCTAGCTGGCCGCCGAGCTCTCCGCCCCCACGAACGCAAACCTTTCCAAATCATTGAAATCCTTCTCCTTTTCCGCGGCCTGTCACTCCCCGCTGGTCGCCGCCGCCGCGACGCTACTGCTGCTTCCGACCGGTAAAATCTTCGCCCAGACACCGGCGAACCTGGATGCCACTTTCGGCTCTTCCGGCAAGGTGGTGACGCGGGACTTTGGACGCGGCAAGGATCTGCTCGTCCAGCCGGATGGAAAAATCCTCCTCGGCGGTGAGACGGAGGTTTCGGGCATCCTGAACAACGAGTTCGCGGTGATCCGTTACAACACCGATGGCACTCTCGACTCGACGTTCGGCACCAACGGAGAGGCGGCGTTGAATTTCGACCTCTATCCTTCGAACTACGGCAGCGACGATCACGTCCTGACGATCGCCCTGCAGCCGGACGGCAAGATCCTCGCCGCCGGCTATACGAAGGGCGAGAACAGTGACTACGCGGGAACGTTCCTGGCGATCGCCCGGTTCAACGCCGACGGAAGCCTCGACACGACCTTTGGAACGGACGGCAAAATCAAGCTGCGCCCCTCCGAGAACCTGGAGATCACCTACGGCATCGTCAGCCTGGCACTCCAGCCGGATGGAAAATTCATCGTCGCGGGGGCATCGAGTTCCGGATCCGTCAATCAACCCCACGGGGATTTCTATCTGGCGCGCCTCAATGCCAACGGCACGATGGACGGGACCTTCGGGACTGGCGGTACGGTTACCACGCATCTGCTTTCCGACAACTCCCAGGCGGCCCTTCGCCACATCGTGCTCCAGCCGGACGGAAAGATCGTCCTGCTCGGCCGCGACACTGGCACCGACAGCGACAGCAATTCCGAAGGAGGCGCCGTGATTATCCGCTACAATGCCGACGGCTCTCTCGATGACACGTTCGGCTCGGGCGGAATCGTACTCTCCGACACGAAGTCGGTGGCGTTGAATGCGATCGGCTTCGACACCGCATCCGACGCACAGATCGAACCCGACGGCAAAATCATCGTGGCCGAGGAATCCTATTTGAATACCGGCACCTCCCAGGCCCAACTCAGCTCCTTCCTGCTGCGCCTGAATGCCGACGGCACGAGGGACGACACCTTTGGCACGGACGGATTCATCACCCGGAGCATTGTCCCGGCCACCCTGCCGCTCGTGCGCCGGCAAGCCGACGGCAAATATCTTCTGGGCGGCACCTACGACGGCACCAACCTCGACTTTCTCCTCCAGCGCTTCAACGCCGACGGATCGATCGACTCGGATTTCGGCACCAACCATGGGTACACCGGGACGGATTTCCAGGGCGGGGACGATACCGCCTGGGCCATGCTCCTGCAGCCGGACGGAAACGTCGTGCTGGGGGGCTCATCGGGAGAGCATCTCGCGATGGCGCGGTATGATCTCACCCCGGTCACGACTCCAGACCCCACGACGACCGGCACCACCATCACCGGCACGACGACCGGCGGCCCGTCTGCCGCCGATGCCGCCTATCAGGCCAAGCTGGAGGCCTTGAACAAAAAGCTGAAGGCTGCCAAGAAAATCCCGGACCCGGTGGCGCGCGCCAAGAAGCTGAAAGCGATCAAGCTCAAGATCAAGAAGCTGAAGCAGTCCCACGCCGGCTAGCCGCGGCACAGACATTCGGGATGGCAACCCGTAGCCGGGTCCGTTTCCGCCCACCCGTTTCCCGGCGGGATCCTTGCTGGGGTCCAAAAAGTCGGCTCACCGGGAGGTTCGTTGCTTCGCTCACTCCAGTTCGCTCACCCTGCGGGCCATGCTTTGCATGGGCTATCCCGAACGCACCTGGCGTTCGGTGTTCTCCCAGCTAGGATCGGCGCTCCGCGCCGTTGTGTCTTCGCGCGAGTCTCATCCGAATCTCCTTCCCTCCCCAAAAAATCCTGTAAATCCGGTTAATCTTGTAAATCGTGTTTAGTTCACACTCGCCAGGTGCGGCACAAGGTATCGGCAAAATGACCTTGAAGACCCTCCTCAACGCGTTAGCTTGCCAGCTTCCATCCGCCGCACAGGCCGATGGATAGAGGCTCCACGAGACGCCGCTAAAAACCCCAGCCTCCAGCCCGCCGGAGACCGATTTTCACCCCAGCCCACTTTTCCCCGTCATGCTCAAGCCCCGCTTCCTTCTTCTTCCCCTCGCCCTCCTGACCGTCTCTCTCCAGGCTGCGCCCCAGCCGATCGACGAGGCCCTGCCCATGGTCGGGACGGGCGCGCATGGCCATTCCTACCCCGGCGCGACGATGCCTTTCGGCTTCGTGCAGCTCAGCCCGGACACGCCGAAAAAGGGCTGGGATGGCTGCGCGGGCTATCACTACTCGGACCACGAGATTCTGGGCTTCAGCCACACGCACCTCTCCGGCACGGGCATCGGCGATCTGGGCGATTTCTCGGTCATGCCGGTCAGCGGGCCGCTGCCCAGCCCGCTCGACGCGGATAAGTTGAAGGCGACCTTCTCCCACGACGACGAGTTTGCCCAGCCCGGCTACTACAAGGTGAAGCTCGGCAACGGCGTGCTGGCCGAGCTCACGGCGACGGACCACGCCGGAGTCCATCGCTACACCTTCCCCTCCTCCAGCGAGAGCCACGTCGTGATCGATCTCGTGCGCGGCATCAACAACCGCACCACCGACGCCGCGCTGAAGGTCGAAGGGCGCACGCTCCTCACCGGCCAGCGCACCACGACCGGGTGGCACAAGAACCGCACAATGTATTTCGCGCTCGAGGCCTCGCAGCCCTGGTCGGGATACGGCCTGGAGGCCGATGGCCAGCCGCTCGCCGCCGGCGCCACCGAGGCGAAGAATGCGAAGGTCCGCGCCCACCTCGACTTCCAGACCTCCGGCGGCCAGCCGATCATCCTGCGCGTCGGCCTTTCCCCGACGAGCGTCGAGGACGCGAAGAAAAACCTGAAGGCCGAGGTGCCGACCTTCAACTTCGAGACCGTCCGCGCGGCCGCGAACGCCGCCTGGAGCGACCAGCTCTCGCGCATCACGATCGAGTCGGCGAGCCCGAACGTCCGCCAGACATTCTACTCGGCGCTCTATCACACGATGACCTCGCCGACGCTCTACAACAACGCGGACGGCTCCTTCCGGGGGCCCGACGGCCAGAACCATCCGAACCCCGGCTTCCCGGTCTACTCCACCTTCTCGCTGTGGGATACCTTCCGCGCCGAGCACCCGCTCCTCACCGTCATCGAGCCCGAGCGCGTGGATGATTTCGTGAAGAGCCTCGTCCTCTTCGCGGAGCTCAGCCCCGACAAGGTCCTGCCCATGTGGACGCTCGCCGACCAGGACACGCTCTGCATGATCGGCTACCACGCGATCCCGATCATCGCCGACGCATATGCGAAGGGCTTCCGCGGCTTCGACGCCGCAAAGGCCCTCGAGGCCATGAAGGCCACAGCCCTCGACGCCCGCAATCTCCAGGACGACTATGCGAAACTCGGCTACGTCCCCGCCGTGACCGGCCAGCCGAACAAAGCCGCCGCGCGCACGCTGGAGTATGCCTTCGACGACTGGTGCATCGCGCAGATGGCCACCGCCCTCGGCAAGGACGACGACGCGAAGCTCTTCGCGAAGCGCTCCGAGAACTTCAAGAACGTCTTCGACAAAAAGACGGGCTTCTTCCGAGGCAAGCAGGCCGATGGCAAATGGCGCGAACCCTTCGATCCGAAGGAGATGAACACGAACGACTACGTCGAGGGCAACGCCTGGCAGTACACCTTCGCCGTCTTCCACGATGTCCCGGGCATGATCAAGCTCTACGGCGGCGACGAGGCCTTCACGCGCAAGCTCGACGAGCTCTTCGACCAGGACTCCGACATCCACCACTACGTGGTCGACGCTTCCGGGCTCTCCGGCCAGTACGCCCACGGCAACGAGCCCTGCCACCATGTCGCCTACCTCTACGCGCTCGCCGGCAAGCAGTACAAAACCGCCCTCCGCGTGCAGCGCATCATGCGCACGCAGTACGACAACACCCCGGCCGGCATCTGCGGCAATGACGACTGCGGCCAGATGTCCGCCTGGTATGTCTGGAGCGCTCTCGGCCTCTACCCGCTGAATCCCGCCGACGGCCGCTACGTGATCGGCAGCCCGATCGTCGAGAAAGCCACCATCCGGCTCGACCCGAAATTCTACAAGGGCGGCACCTTCACCATCATCGCAAAGAATGCCTCCGCGCAGAACATCTACGTGCAGACGGCGAAGCTGAACGGCCAGCCCTTGAAGAACCCCTGGATCACGCACCAGGACATCGCCCAGGGCGGCACGCTGGAATTCGAAATGGGCGTCCTGCCCAACAAGGTCTGGGGCGAGGAGCCCGTGAAATTCCACCAACCGTAGGAAAGGCAGAAGTAGGAAGGCAGAAGGAAGAAGCTTTCCGCGCGCGCAAGCGCGCATCCCTGCCTGGGCAGGGGCGCTCTTGCAGTCGCGGGACTGCCGCCCAGACGTCCATTTCTTGCCTCCAGGGAAAACCTACGTCTCGTAGGGCGCCACGGAGTCGGCTACGGCGTATCAGCCGCCGCAGGCTTGTCTTCCTCGATCCGCAGGCTCCACGTCACGCCGTCCTGGCGGTAAAACGGAAAAACCTCGGTCGTGTAAGGAAAATACGCTCCGAAAATGGAGGCCATGGAACCGGAACTCGCTGCGCCACCAGGAATGATGGAAGCCGGATCCTGAATCACGACGTGGATGGTTTTGACGATGTGCGCATCGTCCTCCCCTAGCGTTACCTCCAACACCCGCGATTTCCCACCGAAGTCGACCGGCAACCAAACGTCCCCTTCCAGGAACTTCGGAACCTTCCAGACCTCGTCACCCGACTTCGAGTTGTCGAAATGAGCGATGACCGACAAGGTCCGGGTTGGCTCGGCGAACAGGCTCGAGGCGGTGTGGGCGATGACGAGAGTTCCGAAGAGAAGGAGGTTTTTCATAGAGGGTTCAGGCAGGCACATCCGGTCCCGAGCCTCCACGATCCGGCTCGACCGCAGCCTTCTCCGACCTGTGGCTTCGAGATAATTGAAACAGCCCAATCATCGCAAGGATGCTCGTGAGCGCGCCCGAGACAGAGACCCAGGTCGCTGTCTCCCCCTCGAAAAAGAGCCGGTGATATTCACGCCGGATATAATCGTTTTTCAAAGGATCTTTGTCCCCGAGCGTTTCGAAGAGGGCATATCCGTTCGACCACCGGGCGACATTCTCAGCCTGCTGGAACAGCCCGAGCCCCACGGTCGCGAGTCCGCAGATCAGAAGAAGAATGAGCGTGATGCGCATGGATCGAGGTGGGGATGCCAGTGGATCACCCCCATAACGAGCGGGCGAACCGCCTTATTCAACCTCGACTCCAGGATATGCAGAGAAGGGAAATCGGGCGTCACAGATTGACGTTTGCCTCCTTCGCTTCGCTCTGTCGCCCTTCGGGCTGCGCTCTGCGCAGGCTATCCCGAGGGCTTCCGCCCATCGGTATTCTACCCGGCCGGGGATCGCGCGCTTACGCGCGCGAATCACTTCTTCCTTCTGCCTTCTCCCTTCTTACTTCAAGTACGCGAGCATGTTTGCGAGCAAACGTCCGGCGATCGGATCCTTGTCTTTCGCGGAGAACATCATCTCGCTCGCGATCACCGCGCCCTTGCCGGAGCGGATCTCGACGATCGGGGCGCCCGCGTATCTCGGATAGGTGCCCTCCTTGATGTCGGGGTGCAGCTCGCACTCGAGCGCGAGCTGGGTCACGGCTGGATTCTCGCGATTCAGCATGAACGTGCCACTGCTCGCGTAGGGCAGCTGGCGGTCGCCCATCTCGAACCACGAGGTGTCGAGCGGCTCGATGCCGTCGAAGACGGGCGACTCGGGCAGCGTCATGGTCACGATCTCGCCCTGTGACTGGCGATAGCTGAGGATGTCGTCCGGGAAGAGGCGGACGAGGTCCTTGCCGGGCTGGAGGAGCAGCGCGCGGCCACCGGCGTCGACGAAGGCCTTGAACTTCTGCACTCCGCCGGACGAGCTGACAAGCGCGGCAACATCACCGACGATGAGCGTGCGCTTGGGATCGAGCTGCGAGAGATTCGAGATCTTGTCGACCGGGATGTCGGCCGTGGAGGCGGCGGAGAGCCCCTTCGGATCGAAGAGGAGTGGCTTCTTCGCACCGGCGGCGGGCGGCTGGACGGCGGCCCATTCCTTCGTCGCGACGATGATGCCGTAGCTGTTCGTCGAGACGACCTTGCCGCCGACCTCGTACTTGAACGCGAGCTGGCCGGAGACCTTCGGCGTGGGCAGCTTCGCCGGCATGGCGATCTTCACGTCGAGGAACTTGTTCGTGTAGTAGGGCACGGGCGGCGTGGGCTGGGTGCCCGTCGCGAGCACGGTCTCGCCACTGCGCACCTCCCAGGTGAGCGTGCCGGCGCCGAGATTCGCGTAGTCGAGCGAGTCGTTGATGAGGGCGACCCGGCGGGAGACGGTCTCCCCGGCGTAGAAGTGGCGTCCGTAGAGCTCGGCGCTGACCAGCACGGGCTGGAGCGCGGTCTTCAACGCGTAGTAGGTGAGCTTGGGCTTGATGGAGTCGGCCTTCCACACGTCGGTGAACCAGGTGAGATACGCGAAGTGCAGCACGCCGTTCGCGTCCTCGCGATTCGTGCGGCGGATGACTTCGGCGACTTCCTTCGTCATGAAGGCCTGGCGCGACATGAAGATCGCGGGGTCGTTCTGCTCGTAGGCGTAGTTGCCAACCAGCGCCTGCGGGACGTAGCGCGGGAATTGGTAGGAGCGGCTCGGCCAGTCGTCGTTGCGCGGATAACCGGTGGAGAACTCCTGGCTGATGAACGGACGGCCGGGCGTGCTGTTCTTGGTGAACTGCCCGTCGAAGAGGTGGAATGGCGACGGATTGTACCAGCCGTTGTAGGTGTGGAGGTCGTCGATGTCGCCGTCGTCGAACTTGTTGCTCTCGCGGATCTCCTTCGACTTCTTGTCGCCTTCCTTCCGGGTGTAGGAGGAGTCGGAGACGATGGGGCGCGTGGGATCGATCTCGCGCATGGTCTTGATCATGTCGCTGAGGATGGCCCACTTCTGCTTCAGCACGTCGGGGCCGAGCTTCTCGATCATCGGGAACTTCATCTCGTTGTTCACGGTCCAGAAGAGGACTGACGGATGGTTCCGGTAGCGGCGGATGAGCGAGGCGAACTCGTCCTTCCAGACCTTCAGCAGGGCGGGATCGGGCGGCGGGCCTTCGAGCATGAGCCAGGGCCAGGTACCCTCGTAGGAGACGCCCATGCCGAGCTCGTCCGCGGCCTCGAACCACGGCTCGGTGAAGGGGATGGCGTGCGAGCGGGTGATGGCGACGTTGCCTTCCTTCGCGAGCGTGATGAATTTCTTCGCGAGCGCCTCGTCATTCGGACGGAGGGTGACCGGGAAGTGGTCGCCGCCACGGAGCCAGTAGGGATGGCCGTTGAGGAGGAGCTTGCCGTCCTTCACCGCGAAGGTGCGGAAGCCGAAGCGGGTGGACTGCTGGTCGACGACCTTGCCGCCCTCGGAGACGGTGAGGTCGAGGTTGTAGAGATTCGGCGTGGTCGGGCTCCAGAGCTGCGGCTGGAGCTTCGGCGTGGCGAGCTTCGCGGTGGCGGCGCCGTTCGCGGGGATGTTCAAGGCGATGGGCTGCGGCGCGGCGAAGAGCGTGGACTGGTCCTTCGCGCCGGTGATCTTCCAGGCGAGCGCGACCGTGCGCGCCTGCGCGCTGCGGTTCTGCACCTCGACCTCGGCGGTGGCGCCATCGAGCGCGGGCTGGATGAAGAGCTCGCCCAGGCGCACGGGATTCGTGACCACGAGGCGCACGGGCTGCCAGATGCCGCCGGACTTGAAGTCCGTCATGCCGTGCGGGAGGGAGCTGAGCATCTCGTTGTTCACCTCGACGGTGACGGCGACGGCCATGACCTTCGTCGCATCCTTCACCTTCCGGTCGGGGATGCCGATGTCGTGCACGGCGATGACGTTGCGGCCGGGCTTCAGGTACTTCGTCACGTCGCAGCGGATCTGGCGGAACATGCCGACATTCGACGTGACCTTCTGGCCGTTGACGTAGATGTCGGAGATCTTCGCGATGGCATCGAAGACGAGCTCGAACTCACGGCCGGCGAGATTCGCAGGCAGGTCGAGATACTGGCGGTACCAGCCGCCCTTGGTCTTGTCCCAGTCGAAGGTCTGGGCGTTCACGCGGGCGTCATCCTCGGCGACGAGCATGTCGGACGGGCCACGGCTGGCGGCGATGCCCTTCAGGCCGGGCATGTTCCCCTCGCCGTGCAGCCAGCCGAGGGAGGACGTCCAGAAGCTCGGCACGGGGATGATGTGCCAGTCCTGGTCGGGCGTGTTCGTCTCGATGGGAGCGGCGCCCTTCGCGAGATCCTGGTCGGGCATGAAGAGCCAGTTCCCATCGAGGGAGAACTCCCCTCGCACCGCAGGCAGGGCGTCGATCTTCACCGGCGCGTAGGCGGCGCGCTGCTTCGCACGCAAGGCGCTCTTGTCGACGGCGGGCGGAGCCCAGGTCTGCTGGCCGATGGCATTGAAGGCGGAGAGCTTCTGGCCGGTAAGCGGCGTGACCTTCGGCGAGGCGAACTCGGCGGGCAGCCAGCCGCCGCCGAGGCCCACGGCCCCCTGGGTCCAGAGAGCGTCGGTGTCCTCGACATTGATGCGCGGCAGCTTCTCGTCGTTCAGGAAGACCTGGAAGCGCTTGCCGGAGACGGCGACGCGGAAGGTGTACCATTTGTCGAGCTCGGGCGTGAAATCGAGCGGCGCCCAGCCGAGGAACTTCGCCTCGTTGTCCGGCGCGTAGCGCGCGAGACTCAGCTCCGGCTCGGCGCCCCCGCGCAGGCCGAAGACATAGCGATTATCGCGATCCTTCACGCGGATGGCTCCCCAGAGCTGCACCTGCGCGGCGTCCTTCGGCATCTTCGCCCGGAAGGTGAACTCGCAGTCGCCGAAGGATTCCTTCGAGATGGCGGTGCCGTTCTGAATGATGATCGAGTCGGCCGTCGGCTTCCAGATCGCGCGGCCAAAGGTGCTCCAGCCCGCGCCGAAGGAAGTCGGGAACGCGGGGGCGGCGGCATGGAGCCCGGCGGGCTGCAGGACACCGATGAGACCGGCCAGGGCCAGGGTGGGGAGAGACGGAAAACGGGAGATAAGCTTGGGGTGCATGAGTCAGGACGAGCCTCCAGCCTGGCCTTTGAGAGGGCTGCAAAGTGGAATCCAGGGGCGAGGGTCGGCGCAGTGTCCGTGCTCTCACCGGAACTGTCAAGAGACAGAGAATTGCAACATGTCCATCCTCACTTTGAAGTAGCCCATGACGGAATTGCCAAATTTTCGGCGGAGAGCTAGGAATCGCACCTTTACATGAAACCGCTCCCCGCATACCTCGCCGTCCTCATCTCCCTCACGCCGCTGCTGGCGCAGGCCGCACCCGCCGCCTGGCCGATGCCGCCCCTGCCACCCGCCAACCCGCCCGGCACGAACAGTGCCGTGGCTCCCTCGCCCCGCATCGAGTGGCTGCAGCGCGTGAGCGCGATCGACGCAAAGGCGCACCCTATCGCTTCGAATATCCACCTCGTCTTCGACGGAGACTCGATCACCGACTTCTGGCAGGGCAAGGGCCAGCCTATCTGGCAGGAACGCTACGCAAAGCTCGGCGCCTTCGACTTCGCGATCGCGGGCGACCGCACCGAGCATCTGCTCTGGCGCCTCTCCCAAGGCCAGGTCGACGGCGTGAGGCCGAAGCTCATCGTGCTGATGATCGGCACGAACAACCTCGGCGGGAACACGCCGGAACAGATCGCCGAGGGCATCAGGACCATCGTGGCGGAATACCAGAAGCGCTGCCCGGGCGCGGTGATCCTCCTCCAGGCTGTCTTCCCCCGCGGCCAGCAGGCGTCCGATCCCAATCGGGCGAAGATCAAGGAGATCAACAGCATCATCTCGAAGCTCGGTGACGGTAAAAAGGTGATCTACGTCGACTTCGGCGACAAATTCCTCGAACCCGACGGAACCCTGAGCGCCGAGATCATGCCCGACTTCCTGCACCCCTCGCTGAAGGGCTACCAGATCTGGGCGGACGCCATCCAGCCGGTCATCGACAAATACTTCCCCGGCGGCCACTGAGCCCCTCCTGATTCACGGTGGACTCCTCTGAAAAAGCTGGGGAGTCCGCCTGATTTCTCACTTTTTCGCCCATTTTCTTTCCGGGGCTAACCCCTTTCAGGGAAAATTCCTTGAAAATGCCCGATCACCTCGCATCTTCTGCGGACTCTTCGTCTTTCTCCCCGGTTGCATCCCCGCTTTTCATGACTCTTCGCATCCCCTATTCGCTCCTGTCCCTCGGTCTCGCTCTCGCACTATCTCTTGCCGGCCGGCCAGCCCTCGCCGCGGACACTCCGTCGAAGCTCACCGCCTTCACTCCGAAGGGAACGGCCATCGACACGACCACGATCACGGTCAACGGCAAGAGCGGACCGGTCTGGGTCGCCTCGAAGGAAAATCCCAACCTCGTCTTCAAGCCCTCCGCCACCGCTCCCACGGCGACCACGCCCCTCTACCTCGCGATCACCTATCTCGATCACGGCTACGGCAAGCTGGCCGTCACGTACAAGGACCCGGCCGGGAAATGGATCAAGCCGGACAAATCTCTCACCACGACGCTGCTCGACAGCGGCCGCTGGGCCATCGCCTATTTCCGCCTGAGCGACGCGCCCGCGAAGCCACTCGAGGTCCAGGTGCGCCGGGAGCGCAGCGACGATCCCTCGCTGGCGATCTACAACGTGGCGCTGCAAAAGACGCCCTTTGCGAACGCGAACTTCCAGTACCTGCTCGATGAGCCCTGGATGCGGCCCTACACCGGTCCCTCCGCCCCGAAGATCGACAACCAGACGCTCAAGGGCAAGGTGATGGTCGGCTACCAGGGGTGGTTCCGCACGCCGAACGATCCCTACAACGAAGGCTGGATCCACTGGGGCGGCATCGACCGGGGGCAATTCTCCGTCGACATCTGGCCCGACGTTTCCCAATACCCGGCGGACACCCTCGACAAGGCGGCCGACGTGAAGCTGCAGAGCGGCAAGCCCGGCTATCTCTTCTCCTCCGGCTGGCCCGCCGTGGTGCAGACCCACTTCCGCTGGATGCGCGAGAACAACATCGACGGCGCCTTCCTCCAGCGCTTCGTCCCCTCCGGCAGCTACGCGACGAACGGCAAGCCCGAGTGGGTGCTCGGCAACGTCCGCGCGGCGGCGAATCGCGAGGGCCGCATCTGGGCCATCGAGTACGACGTGAGCGGCGCCGCGGACGACAAGCTGCTCGACTGGATCAAGACCGACTGGAAGTGGCTCATCGATAAATTCGGCCTGCGCCAGGACCGCAGCTACGCCCGGGAGAACGGCAAGCTCGTCGTCTTCGTCTGGGGCATGGGCGTGCCCGACCGCAATATCTCCCCCGCCACCGCCACCGCCGTGGTCGACTTCCTCAAGAACGACCCGACCTACGGCGGCAACTACGTCATCAGCGGAGTCGCGGGCAACTGGCGCAAAAACGACCCTGCGTACGCGGAGCACATGAAGAAGAGCGATGGCGTCCTCGCCTGGATGTCCAAGAGCTACGCCGAGGATGTCACGGAGTTCAAATCCTGGGGCGTCGACTATTACCCGCACGTGTGGCCCGGCTTCTCGTGGGCGAACCTCAAGCACATCCCCACCGGCTCGACCGACCAGTTCACCCCGCGCGAGAAGGGCAAATACTTCAACGACCTGATCTCACAGGCGAAGGCCGCCGGCGTCGACCGGCTCTTTGTCGGTATGTTCGACGAATACGACGAAGGCACCGCCATCATGCCTATGAGCAACGACGTGCCGACCACGCCGAGCCGACCCGGCCTGGTCGCCAAGTTCTTCCCGAATCCCAACTGGAAAGGCCAGTCGACGGACGTCAATCTCCCGCAGATCGATCTCGCGCTGGATGGCCAGCCCCCGGCGAAGAAAGTGCCCGGCACCGACTTCTCCGTCCGGTTCGAAGGCCAGATCATCCCGCCGACGAGCGGCAAATACACCTTCACGGTGGAAGGCGCCACCGGCGACACCGCCAACCTGATGATCGGCAAGGACCGCGTGAGAATCCCCAACCTCGGCGACGGCAAGCCCGCCACCCTGACCACGACGCTCACGAAAGGCGAGAATGCCATCTACCGCCTGGACTACGCGCACGGCGGCACCGCCACCGGCAACGTCCGCCTGCTCTGGGAAGCGCCAACCATCCCGAAAGCCCCCATCCCCGCCACCAATCTGGTCGACGCCTGGGGCCGCTTCCTCACTACCGACGGCCTGCCTGCAACCTACTGGATGAAACAGGCGGGCGCGTGGAACTCCAAGTGAGCGAAGACCGTCGCCTTCGACGAAACGCTACGGCAATTTCCGCGCGGGACCAGCTGCAGCGGATTTGGTGTCGCGTTTCATTCCCTCATTAATTTTTGCGACATCCTCAGGAATGGTGATCTGTTCCGGAGCGGGGCCGTATTCATACTTGCGAGTCTCCCCCTGAGAGGTCCATGCGACAGGCAACCGATCGCTCAAATTCACCCAGGCATAGGTCGCATCAGGAGTCGGTTCACCATCACGGAACACCATGCAATCCACGTCGCCAATTTTCTGTCTGCCGACGTATTTATCTTTGGATATCCACTCGAAGCCCGGAAAACTCTTCGCTCCCATGTATCCATAGATTGCCCCGGACACCGTAGCACCGCTGGTGGTTTGGGAGACATCGAGCATCACTACCGGATCTTTTCCATAGTCAGGAAGCTTCAATATGAAAGCGCCTCCGAGTTGCCAAACCTCACCTTTGACACCCTTGGAGTCGGTTGCCTTGACATGGCGAGCGCCTGCCTTGCACTCGACCTCAACACTCCTGATCTTCGCGACTTCCTGTGTCTCCCCCACTCCGCCACTGAAATTATTTTTTGCCTTATCAGCCTGATCTTTCTTATCGCTTTTATAAGAATACGAAACCTTCCACGAGGCATTCACAGGTGCAGGCTTGAGAAGCGGCCCGTCCGGGACAGTAACGGGCTCTTGTGCAAAAGCTACGTGATAAGTCAGCGCTGCCGACACCAACGAAAGACAGTACAATCCTTTTGTCATAAAAAATCAGTCTACTCTGACACGACCTCGACTTGCTGGTCTAGGATCTTTCCAGTTTGTCGATCCAGGGCTACGTGAACCCAATAGCGAGTCTCCCCCTCAACCATGAACTTGGTCGGATCATTCGCTTTGGTGTATTTGCCGGACTGCGCGATAACATCGATAAGCAAATTCCAAACCCCAGCTTGTCCCGTGTCCGAGAGACCGCGGACAGCAGCCTCACGGAAACGCTGTGAGAGTAAGTTCGTCCCCGAGGTGCTCCCCAAATCACCGGTGAATCCCTGATACATGGATGACCCGTCGATTGCAGTTCCCGAAGCGCCACCAGGTTTAACCCTGCCTATTAGCTCTGAAATATTGGACAGGGGTCCTTTACTGCCGTCGGTGGTGAAATTCACCAAAGCTTGCGCCATTGAAGTCGCATCCGCCTCCGTCAGGGTATCACCTACCTGATTCGAATCTCGATAGGCCCCTTTCAATAAAGCCTTGAGCACCGGAATCTGCCGCGTATTCAAATCCACTTTTCCAGAAGCAAGCACGCTCCCCCTCGCATCATCATGGATGCAAAAAGCATCCAAAAGTGCGGTGTCTCCGCTCTCGGGAGTAAAAAAGTCGATATTCTTCCAAGGAGTATCGCGATAGACATATCCCAGTTCCGAAACAGATCGATAAGGGCGATGCAGAATGACCGGGCGATTAGTGCCGTTTTGGGTGGCCATCGGCAGCCCGCTCACCGAACTACCGGAATATCCTCCTGATGCCCGTCGGATTACCCCATCGGCGTCTTCGTAGTACATGGTGCCTGATTTCTTGTTTTCACTCTCGGGCCCCATTTGGATTTGCCCGTTATTGCTTTTCCATCCGGCAGCCGTATTCACCGGCCCATTCAAATTGTCGGTGAATTCGCTGAAAGCCGTAGTTGGCCTCCAGGTAGGTATGGCGTTGTCGTTTGCTGCAACGTCATTGAACTTTGGAGCAAGAATCAGATCTTTAACCTGCCCCCATCTGGGCGTCCGGGGGTCAAAGGATGAGTTGGATTTATGCCCGGTATTGCCGCTGAAAATCAAAGCTGACTTCGCAGCTGCGCCTTCATAATAGCTGGAAACGTTGTCAGCTGGCTGGCCTACACGCGGCAGTACGGGACGCGTTCCAGAGGGATCGAAGTTCTGCGCGTCAGAAAACGGCAACCCGACATAGCGCTCCTCGTAGGGAGCCCAGTTCCCATTACTGGTTTGATATTCCACCCGGAAAGTCACCGGAGCTCGGTTCATGACAATATTCTGCGCGGTGTAAACCTTGGTAGGATCATTTGTCGCACTCCATCTGAGGTTGAATTTCCCGAGGTAGATGCCCACCAACTTTCTCGCGGGGCTGACGAGATCAGAAATTCCATCGGTCCAATTCAACCCTCCAGGAGCCGTCCCCGGCACTTTGATCAAGTTTGTTGATGCCAGCTGAAGATTACTTCCGGCGGGCACGTCTTTCTCGGCCAGAACCGTGGGCTCCCTATAGAGACTTCTCACGTTACTAAAGGTTATTGCCGAGGAATCTCTCGTCCACCCATATCGAGGACTGACCCAATTTCCGGACTGGGAGTACTCGCTTTGATAAGCGGAAGAACCTCCGTTACATTTTGGCAAAAGCCCAACATCCGCCGAATTCGTAACAACATCGTTCGTGGGAGGAAATCCTGTCAGCGCAGTCACCCGCAAAGATGTTGGCCCTCCGCCTGTCGGGGGCGGACCATTTCGGTCGTAGGGATTCCACACTGTCGGGAAAAGAAGAGCCACGCCCCATCCGGAGTGGTTGATCACGCCATTACTCGTCGCGTCATAAGGCGGCTGAAGAACTTGCGTAGGATCATTCTCAACATAGTTTCCCGGATAGACAGCCGGGGGTGTTGAGGCCTTGACCACGAACGGAACCACCGTAATGGCGTTGATATATGGCAGATCCTGCTTCCCAAAGAACTTCCGATATCCCCCCCCGGTATCCGCCAGGCGAATCTGGGTGGGATATTGCGAAGGATTAGCGCAATCAATGATATTCGCGCCAATTTGAATGATGTGATAATCGACATTGGTATCCCAGACCGTTTGAAATGTCCCGCCTGGGTAATCGAGCGTAGAGTTAAACCCTCCACTCCCCTTTGCCAAAGAGCCAACATTGATGGCAGCCTGCAGGATCTCAAAAAAATCAGGTTCGCGCCCCTGTCCGGGAAGATTTTTCAACAAAAGAACCTGATCTTTCGCTCCATGATTATAGGTCCAATATCCGCCGCCGCCATAAGGCCCACCCGATGCGGGAGCCGTCCAGACGAGGCCGAAGTATTTTAGAATATTTTCCGGAGTCCCTTGCTTCAAAAGCTCTTGAGAAACTCCCAACTTCTCATAGGCATCCCAAGTGGTGGTTGCAGCCGCACTCGGCCCCGCCCAGGTCAACCAACAGAGTCGATCGAGCGCGAACCGCCTTTTGAAGATCGGCTCTCCCGCTTTGGCGCGGGAACCATCCAATCGGTCGAATGGGTTTGTGACCAGCACGCTCTGCAAAGGTGGATTATAATCCTTGGGCGTCGCACCGTTACCGACCGAGCTGTTTCCTCCTGGAAACGTGCCATTCGCGAACGAACTGCTATTGGTCGTAGTCGCATTACCCTTGGTCGGAACCGTGCGGTTGGGATCTGGAAAATAACTCGGACGATTCAAGTATCTGCCGAAAGTGCCTAAATACTGAAGAGCGTCCTGCACCGACCCGCCTAATTTATTTTGGAAAAAGCTTAGTAGTTGTTGACGCCCGACGAACATATTGTCTCCCGGGGTGTTGAGCGAGGACACGGAAAGAAATCCATTCCTGTTTCGCGTGGTGAGATCGAAGTAGTTACTGGCTCCGGTCGGCCCACCCGCCCCCAAAGTGGAAGCGTTACGCCAATTTACGAGTGCGTCAACCTGCGGCTGAGTCAAACCTATGGCCGTCAGATCTGCATAGCTCTCCCCCGTCTTGTAAATTGTCTGGTCCTTGACTGATAGGGTTGTATTCCCCTGATTGTCCCCCGAGAACGATGGCGTGCTCTGTTTGACGTCTTGAGTATATCCGGCAACATTTGCATCAAGCAATCCACCTTCATTGTAAATAACATAAGCATAGCGGCCGACCGTGACATCTTTCTGTCCGAGGTCCTGGGTCCACGCGCCACCCGAGGGCGGGTTCTCTCCACTACGGTTGATCAACACCCAATCAGGAGACTGGAAGGTAGTCGGAGGAGTTAGGTCGTCCGATGAGTTTGCTTTCATCAAGAGCGGCCTGTTCCAACGCGCTTTCGAGACAAAGCGCCCATTTACCGCCGGCGTCTCGGTCGAGGCTGAAGACCCCCTCTTGACACCGTTAGGGTAAAATTCCTGCCCTGATTTACTGATTTTAACTAAATTCTCAGTTCCGGTCCCCACCATTCCAGACGGGACAAATGCGGGTACTGCCTTCTGATAACTGTCTGGCCGATTAATGAAAAACGCCGCCGAACCATTACCCACGGTGATTTTGTTGGCCCCCGTTGATCCGTCGGATATCTCCTGCTTCAAGTCACCAATGATTTGAGCCGTGGCGCCGGCTGCAAGGAGCTCGGAAGCTGTTTGTGCGGAACTGCTCTTCGAAATTTGCTTTTGGAGAATGCTCTGGGAAAAGAATGCCAGGATGATTCCCAGCATCAAAACGAGCAACACAAGAACGACGACGAGGGCGGCGCCGACTTCTGATTTACGGGTGGAGGCGTCACGGATAAGTTTTGAAGCAGACATACACATGCTCGGGGAGGGCATAAATAACAGAAACTACCTCCCAAAAACCCTCCCACAACCCCCTAAAGCGGGGAGGATTTCCCCACCTCCCCTATTTGCTCCCCCTATATAGGGGGAGAGCAGCCAACAATCATTCGTTGATGATCAGGCAGATCAACCCGGCCAAAGGCTATCCGCAGCGTCCGCAACTCAAAGCCTGTGGACAAAAAAACCCGTTCTCCATGAAAAGCAGCTCCGAGAGAGCCGGGAACCGGCTCCCTAAAAAAATTAAAAGGGAGCTGCAGTGGAATCCCCCCCCTCTGCGCCCCCGATCAACTGGCTTCGAAGATCACCCGCGCGGGCGATTCGGCTTGCCAATGCGCTGTGTGTCCTTGTTTATGGCTTCTTTCACCTTCAGGATTCCCTGAGGCATGGCGAGCATTTGCGAGGGCGGAGCCAATTGGTGAAAGAGTCTGGTCTCGACGCCCCGGCGCCAGGCAACAGGGTTTCTGGTCTCGACGCTGATCCACGCCTGGTTATCAGCCGAAGTGAAAGCATAGCACTTCTGCTTCCCGATGTCCTGAACTCCCACGAAATTTTGAGGCGAAATCCACCCCATGTCCGGAAATTCGTAGTTTCCAAACGTCACGAGAACACCATCTACGGTATCCTCTTTGGAGTTGAAGACTTGCTGTCTCGCATAGCTGCCGCGCTTTGGAGATACGAGGAACTGTTTATTGCCGTCGAACCATTGATCGACGGTTCCCCCTTTATCCTTCATGACCTCGATATGCCAGAAAGGAAAGGTCACGGTAATGGTGGCTTTTTTGATCTTGGCAGCAAACAGCATGTCATCAACAGGGTCGGGTACCGGTTTTTCCCCATCTTTAGTAGCGGGATCGTCGGCTTTCTTCTCGTCTGCATAGGAATAAATAATCTCCCATGAGTCCATTTTTCCAACCTTGTTCACGAGAGGTCCCGAGGGAAGCTCCGGCTTGGAGTCTGCGGCTCCGCTTTGGGCACGCAGGGCTCCGCAAGAGAGGGCAAACACCCCCGAAAATAATATTCCGTAAAAGTTTTTCATTCGACGACTGCTTCCAATTGTTGATCAATGACTTTTCCAGTTTGACGGTCGACCGCGACGTGGACCCAGTAACGTTTTTCCCCCTCCACCGAGAAGTCCTTCAAACTCCCTGCGTTCCCGGAAAGTCTTCCGGTTTGTGCAACCACGTCGATCAGGAGATTCCATGTCCCCGCCTGTGTGGTATCAGAAAGCCCCCGAACCGCGGCTTCTCTGAATCGTTTGACCAGATTTTCCGCAGACGTCGCCCCTCCCGAATACAAGCCGGACAAATCTGAACTCAACCCAGTATAGGGTGCCGGAAACATGGCACCGTTGGTTGCGGTGGAATCGAATTTCCCGACCAGTTCACTAATGTTCGCAAAACCTTTACCGGCTGTCGTGCGATCAACGATTTTTTGAGCGATACTTTTTGCTTCGCCAACGGTCAAAACGCCCAGCGCGCTTCCCGGAGTTCCCAAGTCGTCGCGCGAGGCGCCAGTCAGAAGCGCTTGCAACACCAAGGGCTGACGGGTGTTCAGATCAACCTTTCCCGCAACCATCGGATTTGCATTCGTAGCTTCGTGAATACAGAAGACGTCCAGAAGCGCTGCCGTTCCGCTTTCCGGGGTGAAGAAGTCGATATCGCGCCAGGGCGTATCGGTAAAGACATAGCCCAGCTCCGCGACACTCCGGAAAGGACGATGCAAGATAATCGGACGATTGTTGTCGTTGTTGGAATTCGATTCCACCTGGGCCAGTGGCATTCCCACGCTTGTGGTATCCCCACTCGCCCCGCCAGGAACGTAAGCCCCAACCGCACGACGAGCGATACGAGATCCGCTGTAGCGGTCTGCGTCGTACACGTTTGAATGTTCCGTTCCCTTCAACATGTCCTTGCTGGAGCCGCCCAGATAAATATTTCGCGAATTGTCTCCCAAACTATTCGTCGAAGGCCTGAAAGTCTGAACTCGCGACTGGGCGCCATCGACGAAATTCCCCATGACCATTTCTGCAGTGCCGAACCAGCGCCGGACCCGAGGATCAGCGACGAAAAAGCCCCTTCTTTGCATCTGCTTCGTTCCGGCGGGGAGATTGCCAGGAGTCCGCCACGTATTCAAAAGCGGGGCATTATATCCAGATCCGGTCAAATTGAGCGCGACCGGACTTCCATCGACGTTCGCGCCGTGCCGCACAATAATCTGATGGTATGGAATCCAGGCACTCCCGGATTTGTATTCCAACGAGATCGTGCATCCGAACTCCTGATACTCCACGTCTGTGACCGTGTAGGTCAGGTTATTATTGACAAATCGTTGTCCGCAGGAGCCAAGATAAAATCCATAAAATTGCGGAGGTCTCCCGTCTTCGTTTACGCCGTCTGTCGTGTAGCCTCCCTTGGTGACGATGAGATTCTGTGGATCAATCCGGAGATTGATGCCACCCAAATTGCGCATCAGAGGCGTTGGCTCCCGAAAACTCAACGAGCTAGGATCTGGGTTATCAAAATACAAAGCTGTATTTCCGACATAACCATCAGGCGGCATAACCACCGTCCCCGTCGTCTCGTCGACCGAGCCTAAATTCCAGTCCCGGATGTTGTACGTCGTAAAGCTTGGGAAATAGAGGGTGTTATTTCCACTAAACGGCCCGTACAATGTACCATCACTGGACCGTGGATAAAAATTATTCCAAAAATTGAATGGGGAACTCGTCACCTGAGAACGTTTTCCTTCGTTGAAATTTGAGATGCTTATTCTCAAGCTCGTGGGAGACGTTGGATTAGTGTAGGTCAAAGCAGGCATATTCCGCTTGAAAGGATTCCAGAGAAACGGAACCTCCAGGCAGGTAATCTTTCCCGGCGTAAGAGGCTGAGGCCCGAAAGCTATCTGGCCATTTTCATTGGAGCCGTTCGCCGGAGGAGGTGGGCTCGCCACTTTATTCAAAAAGGCAAGATTCACATATCCATAGAAGTACGGAAGATCGACCTTACCCCAGAAAGATGCCGTTCCGAATCCATCGTCAAACACGATCTGAGTCGGGAAATTCTCCGGCCATGCGCTGTCGATGATATTGGCACCAATTTGAACGATCTGATCGTCCACCTGTGTCGCTTCCTGCCACACCGCAGTACCCACGAGATCATTTCCTCCTGAAGTGGTACCGTCGCTATTAGAGCCAATTCCATCATTTCCGTAGGCGATCGACCCTGCATGAATTCCGGCCTTGAGGAGTTCGAAAAAATCGGGATCCCTTCCGTCCTGAGCCACCTGGGTCAGATTCGCCACTGAGCCCGGACGGCTATGCCTGTAAACCCAATAGCCTCCAATGCCTCCAGAGCCCTGTCCGGGAGTCCATTTCAAGCCAAATGCGTCTTCGATATGCTGGGCATCCCCCAATTTTACGAATTTCGTAACAGGATCGTCAGGGTTGCTGGGCTCTCCTCCCAATAGCTTGATCATTTGCTGAACCACGGGATCTCCCATGTTGTCCGCACTCGGCCCTTTATAGGAAATCCAAGCGAGGCGATCCAAAGGAAACCTCTTCTTCACGAGCGGTTCGAATCGTATCGCCTTGGATTTATCAAAACGGGTGAAGTTGGATTGAGCTCGAATAGATCCAAAGGCGGGATTGAACACATCGTCCTTCCCAAAAGCGCTATTGCCAAAGGTTTCATTAATATCCTTTCCCATACTACTTATCCCCCAATCCCCCGCCCATACCTTGGGACGATTTGGATCAGGGAAAAACTGCGGCTGATTCAAGGATCGGGAAAAAGTTCCCAAATACTGCAAAGCGGTCAACGCCGCGCCGTCGCCACCAAGACTTTTTTGGAAAAAGTCGATCAATTGCTGACGACCGATGAAGTTTTTATCGGTCAGGCTCGACGGAGTGTATTGTGCGCCCACGGCGAGGAAACCATTGGGATTCTCGACCGAATGCTTGAAAAAGTTCTTGGCTTTATTGCCGTCGAGCGTTGCCGAGTTTCTCCAATTCACCAAGATGTCGACCTGACCTTGACTCAAGCCCAGTTGAGTCAGATCCGCATAGGACGCAGCGCTCTTGAAGCGGGTTTGATCATTGGTCGTTCCGTCCGGCATCGACCCTTTGATATCCGATGAATAACCAGCCACATTCGCGTCCAGCAAGCCCCCTTCGTTGTAAATGGTGTAGGCGTACCGGCCGACGACCGTGTCATTGTTATTTCCCGGCGGCCCCCATTTCGCGCCAGAGGACAAGGCGACGGGATTATTTCCCGAACGATCGACATAGATCCAATTGGGGGCCTTGAATTGGTCCGGAGGCGCTGTTTTATCGAAACTTGCCGCAGGCATCAGGAGCGGCTTGTTCCACCTCTCCAAAGAAATCGGCCGGGCATTTACGATATCCGATTTGTCATCCGAGGCGACATTTGATGCTTTCCCAGGAACGTTCGAAGCAAAGTTCTGTCCATTTTGGCTTTGCTTGATCAGATTTGGCAAAGAGTTGTCTACCCCAACCCGTTCCGGCGCCGCGTTGGCGGGAGTCTTTGGTCGATACAAGTTAACGACCGGGCTAGTGCCCGGAACGGTCGTCATAAGGGAATTGGCGGGTGCAGTCTGGGGGTCAGTAATTTCCCGCCGTAGATCGGAAATCACCGATTGAGCCGCTCCCTGAGCCAACAGATCGGCAGATGTCTGGCTGGCACTACTCTTGGAGACCTGTTTTTGCAGGATACTTTGCGAGAAAAAGGCGAGGATAATTCCTAGCATCAGCACGAGAATAACCAAGACCACGACCAATGCGGCCCCTTTTCGGGTAGCCCTATCGTTGACCAAAAAAAACTTCATATGCCTAAACTCTTTCATAACGTACTTAGATAGAAAGCCCGTTGGTAAACTCTCAAACCCGACATTGCCTTTTTAGGAACACCGGGCACTCCGGTATCGATGGTTTGTTGCCACTTTTTCATCGGGAGGTCGCTGGCTACATTCGTCTCGTCAAATTTCCCAACAAGATTTCCAACACCTCCACTAGGAAGAATCTTGCGTGCGCTGTCGTCGATGACCACCAAGGTCACAATGACGGCTGAAACGTCCTGCCAGCCGAGTCCGCGCCAGATCGAGGCCGAAGCGGAGTCTTTACCGATACAAATGTTCGGAGCTCCGGTCCCTGCGGGATCCCGGCGCGAATTGACGTCATCGGCTCCCACGTTGAGGAGATTGGAACCGTTCTCCAGATGAGTCGAATAAGAGTATGTCCCGTCGCGCAAAAGGAACTGAATCTCGAGGCGGAAAATGCCATCGCACAGGACGTGATATTTGTTGGCATCCAGGGCGGCAAGCTTCTGGAGGATGGTGGTCGCGGGGAGCACGTTCTGATCCGCACCATAGCTCAGGAACGACAATTTATCCCAAGGGATCGCTTCGCTATAGCGTTCCAGTTTATAATCGGAATTGATCCGGTAACCGATCAGCGACATGCCGCTTTGCTGCATGACATCCCCAGTCGAATTTGCCCCCAAACCAGGCACTTCGCTGTAGAAATAAAATTCGTCATTCGTTCCTGGATTTTTAGTGATTTTGTAATCCAGATCGGTCCGCTTGGACAACTTCTGAAGATCATCGCCGATGCGATCCAGAGCAAATCGCGCTTGATCATCGGCATTCAACTTGCCTTTGGAGACATTCGTTGCCGTCGTAGTATTACTGATCAACTGGCCCAGAAAAGAGATCATGATGACGAAAATCGCCATCGCCGTTAGCATTTCAACTAACGTGAAACCATGTCGAAATTTGATGGGGGACACTCTCATTTTAAATTTCAGGGCCTGGGATGGCAGTTACGGCCTCGAAACTACTGACTGGTTTCGAAACCGTACCAGATGGGTTTGCGGCGGCCGGCCAAGTGACTAAAATATACACCGGAATCGCCTGCATGGTAGAGGTCGTTCCTCCGGCACCTCCTCCCAAAGAGACGTCGACTCTGAAATCTGCATCCTGCGCGCTGGGGGCTATTGTGCCATCCGCTCGAACGAAAAAGGTCTTCTTAACGCCGGCTGTCGCCTGGATCGTATAGAGATTTGAAGTATTTTGAGGTCTTCCATCCGTCCCGATAGGACGCACGGCGAGATCGGACTGGACCATGCGCGCGATCGCGGCAGCCTGGGTCTGGCTAACGGTGTCGCGATTGGAGGAAAGGCCCTGAGTCAACAAACCAAGCAAGGCTATCAGGCAAAAGCTACAAATGCCCAAGGCAAGAACCACTTCGATAAGTGAAAATGCTCTTTTGGAAGCAAAAGAAGAAGGTCTCATACAGTTTAGTTAACGTCTGGCCGAAACGCACGCACAGCTCCAGTCATCCCATCCACCTGAACGCCAAAGGCGTTTTTCTCATTCCCATGCGCAGGTGCGAAACTGGCAAGGATATAGGAACTTGGCACTTGAACTGTATTTAAAGTAGCCAGATAAGCTGCTCCTCCCGGAGTGAACTGGATGACTTTCTTGAAAGTTTCAACACCACTATTGCTTGTGATGAGAGTACTAGGAAAAGTCACCGCGCCATCTTCAAGGGTTCTCCCATCACCGCTAGGATTAAAACCTTCGATATTCGTCGGCGGCTGTTCGGTCATCTTTACCCCGTCGAAAACCTGAATTCGGTTGAGGGCCGTCAGATCGTCTTTCGTGTTCTTGAACGCCCCTCCAGAAATATTACTCGTTCCGTCCTTCGAGGCGACGATTCCGAGATAGACCTTGTCCACATTCGTACCGGTACCCTGCTCGATGCCGACGTAGACGTAGGTGTTGTTCGCCATGGCGTAGGCTCGGGCCTGCCGCAGGAGATCGGGGATCGCCCCGTAGGCTTGGGTGATACTTTGAGTACTTCCGAGCGCGGAGATCTTGGGCAGGAGCGCGACGAGAAGAATGCCGAGGATTCCCATCACGACGAGGAGCTCGACCAGGGAAAAGCCTCTTTCTTGGCTCGCAGGAATCCACTGGCGGCAAAAACGCCGTGGGTGAAGAGGCCGCCGGAGACTCGAGGCGGGCGCAGTACCCGGGAGAGAATTGGCTTGGGGAGGACAACTGATCATTGCAACCGTTGGAAAAGCTTGGGGGAACTGAGGGAGAAAAGGGGATTTAAATGAGTGCGCCAACATATCTGCCATCTCTTTAGGCGCAAGCGGATTCCTCTAAAAATACCGGCACAATTTGACGCCCTCGTTTCGGGGGCGAGATACGAATCCCGGGGTATGAACCGCGGGACTTTTTTCTCCATCCTGAAGCAGACGGCCACGGAATGGAGCGAGGACAAGGCACCGATGCTCGGCGCAGCCCTTGCGTACTACACCGTCTTTTCTCTCGCCCCCCTGCTCATCCTCTCCATCGCCGTCGCCGGCTTTGTGCTCGGAGACGAGGCTGCGCGCGGCCAGATCTTCGATCAGATGCGGGTCCTCATCGGCGACCAGGGCGCGCGGGCGATTCAGGATATGGTCCAGAGCGCCAGCTCGAAGCCCGCCACCGGTCTCATCGCCACCATCGCGGGCACGGTGGCCCTGATCTTCGGCGCGTCGGGGATTTTCGGCCAATTGCAAACGAGCCTCAACATCATCTGGGGCGTCGCTCCCCGCCCCGACCGAGGGATCATGGGCATCGTCCGGGACCGGTTTCTCTCCTTCGGCTTCATCCTCGTCGTGGCGTTCCTCCTGCTCGTGTCGCTGCTGCTCAGCGCGGCGATCACCTTCACGTCGAACTGGGTCGGCGGCATCGCCACCAGCACGGAGATCCTCGCCCAGGTCATCAATATCGTCCTCTCGCTCGCCATCATCACCTTCCTCTTCGCGCTGATCTTCAAGTTCCTGCCGGACGCGATCATCGCCTGGCGGGATGTGTGGGTCGGCGCCTTCATGACCGCGCTCCTTTTCTCGATCGGGAAGTTCGCGCTCGGATTCTACCTCGGCACGAGCAGTGTGGGGTCGTCCTTCGGCGCGGCGGGCTCGCTCATCGTCCTGCTCGTCTGGGTGTATTATTCCGCGCAGATCCTCTTTTTCGGGGCGGAATTCACCCAGGTTTACGCGAATCGCCTCGGCGGGCACATCCGGCCCTCGCCGAATGCGGTCGCGTTAACCTGATGGGCATTGGGCATTGGGCATTGGGCATTGGGCATTGGGCATTGGGCTTTGGGCTTTGGGACTTTTGGCATTCGAAATGGGGAATGGGAGCGATGCGGACACTGCCTCACTCTTCTCTGATTCAAACGAGGCAATGCGGAATGGCGCACTGGGCTTTGGGAAGTCCGAGTCAGATCCCGGGGAGATGGCGGTGTTCTGAATTTGCGTGACCCATCTCCTGAGCGACGCGCCTTGCCCTTGTCAGGTAAAACACCGACAGGCCATCGGTCATCGGCCCAGCCCACATCGCTTTGCGAAGTGCGGCGGGTGAATCATTGGGCCAGCTGGCAATGCGAAATGGGCCTCGATCTTTCACGCTGGCCTCAAAAATTCCGACCGCCGCTGCTGGCGGTTCGTTGGGCAGCCCCGAGCGCCCCTCAGAGTATTACCTATGCTCTGAACCTGAAGGGCCACCAATATTCTGACCGCGCCTCGGTTTCTTTCATCCTTCTTCCTTCATCCTTCTGACTTTCCCCACCCGACCGGTTCGCCCACCCGGTACGAATACGGGACACACCCATGACTCCCATGAAAAAACGCTCCACCCTCCTCCCACTCCTCCTCGGCCTGGCCTCTGTCTCCATGGCTCTCGCCGCTCCCTCGGAACCGAAACCCGATCAACAGTTTGCCCGCAAGGCGGCTGCCGGCGGGGCCTTCGAGGTAAAGCTCGGCGAGGTCGCCCAGAAAAATTCCGAGAATCCCGAGATCAAGAAATTCGGCGCCATGATGGTCGAGCAACATGGCAAGGCCGGCGCGGAACTCGCCGCCATCGCCAAAAAACAGGGCATTAAGCTCCCCGCCGCGCTCCCGAAGAAGCTCCAGACCAAAGTCGACAAGCTCTCCGGCCTGACCGGCAAGGCCTTCGACGCGGCCTATGTGAGCGAGATGGTCACGGATCATGAAGCCGACCTCGCTGCTTTCCAGGCAGCGGCGAAATCATTGACCGATCCGGAACTCAAGGCCTTCGCCGAGAAGACGACGGGCATGATCCAGATGCACCTCGATCACATCCGCAAGATCCAGGCGGAGATGAACAAAGCCGTCAAACCCTGATCGGATCAGATTCGCCATTCCTGGCGCCGCGGTGGAGTGATCCATCGCGGCGCCTTTTTTTGCCCCGAGGTCGCGGGCACTCGGCATCGCTTGCCTCAGCATTCAACGTCGCTTTCGGCCATCGCAGGAGGCTCCATTTCTCGGAGAGCCAGGGTGAGAAGTCGGCTCTGCGGGAGCATCGCCCTCCCGAGGGATTGCGCTCAGCGCAGACTTTTCCGCACGCGCGCGCGGGGGCTGAAATTCCCCCTTTCTCTGCGTCCCGCTGCGCGTTTATTCCTCTCAGTTCCTCCGGCGCTCGACGAAGAAGGATTTCAGCAATCCAGCGCACTCTTCTCCGCGGACTCCGCTGGAGACCTCGCAGCGGTGGTTGAGCTCGGTCGTCTGGAGCAGGTTGATCCAGCCGCCCGCGGCTCCGCCCCTCGGGTCGCCGCAGCCGAAGATCACCCGCCGCAGGCGGGCATGGACGAGCGCTCCGGCACACATCGGGCATGGTTCCTTGGTCACGTAGAGATCGCAGTCGGTCAGCCGCCAGTCGCCGACCTCGTTCTCCGCCTGGGTGATCGCCAGCATCTCGGCGTGGGCGGTCGCATCCTTCAGGGTCTCGACCTGGTTCCAGGCGCGGGCGATGATTTTTCCCTCGCGCACGATCACGGCGCCGATCGGCACTTCCTCCGCTTCGTAGGCGCGATGCGCCTGTCGCAAGGCCTCGCCCATGAAGTGCGCGTCGCTACCGAGATCGATGATTGGCTCCACGCATTCCGATATAGCGTACCCGCCCCGCGGCCGCTAAATTTATCGCTGTGAATCCGCGAAAAATCATCGTTGCCCCCTCCATTCTCGCCGGCGACTTCGCCCGTCTCGGCGAGGAAGTGGAATCCATCACTGCCGCCGGGGCCGACTGGGTCCATTGCGACGTCATGGACGGCCATTTCGTGGACAATATTTCCTTCGGTCCTGCGTTCGTGGAGGCGGTCAGCCGCCACACGCGGCTCCCGCTCGACGTCCACCTCATGATCACGCGGCCCGACCACTACCTGCCGCGTTTCCTCACGATCGCCTCGTCGATCACCTCCCACGTCGAGGCTGAGCACGATGTCGCCCAGACCCTGCGCCGCGTCCGGGATTCGGGGCTGAAGGCAGGCCTCGCCGTCAGCCCGCCCACGGACATCTCGCTCATCGAGCCTTATCTCGGCCTCTTCGACATCCTCCTCGTGATGACGGTGAATCCCGGCTTCGGCGGCCAGCCCTTCCTGCCGGAGATGATGGAGAAAGTCCGCATCGCCTCGGACATGCGCGCCCGGAATGGCCTCGACTTCAACATCGAGGTGGACGGCGGCATCAATGCCCAGACGGCCCGCACCTCGATCGAGGCGGGCGCCAGCCTGCTCGTCGCGGGCACCTCCGTCTTCCGCGCGGCGGATCGCGCCGCCGAGATCGCCACGCTACGCAACGCCTAGCAGTTCCAGCGCCTCGCCCACGAGGAACAGCGAGCCAGTCACCAGGATGCGCCGGGGCTGTTCCCGGGCCTCGGACAGGGCGGTCTCCAGGCTGGAAAAAATCCGGTGCGGAAAGGGGCATTTCTCCGCGAGCTGTTCCGGCGTCTCCGCACGGGCGCTCTCCAACGGGACGAACCAGAACTTCTCCGCGATGGGCTCCAGCGCCTGCAGCATCTCGGTGTAGTCCTTGTCCCGCAGCGCGCCAAAGATCACGAGCGCCCGCTCGGCGCCGATCACCTCCCGCCACGTCGTCACCAGCTGGGCAGAGCCATGGGCATTGTGCGCGCCGTCGAGCACGAGCCGGTCGATCTGCTGGAACCTGGCGGGCCATTGCACGGTCTCGAGCCCGCGGCGGATGGCCTCCGGCGAGACGGCTATTCCCGCGGCGCGCAGCGCCTCGATGGCCAGCGCGGCATTCCGCTTCTGGTGGGAGCCGCGCAGGTTCACGGCCAGGTCCACGGCACCGGCCACCTCATGAATCGGGGCGGATATTTCGGCGGCCCGGGCCTGGATCACGGCCATCGCGGCCGGCTCCTGCGGCGCGGTCACCGCCGGCACGCCAGGCTTGAGGATGCCGGCTTTCTCCCCGGCGATCTTGTCCAGTGTGTCGCCGAGCCACTGGGCGTGGTCCATGGCGATCGGGGTCAGGATGGAGACGAGCGGCGTCACCGCGTTCGTCGAGTCGAGGCGTCCGCCCATGCCGGTCTCCAGCACCACGTACTCCGCGCCGGCGTCGGCGAAGTACCTCAGCGCGAGCACCGTCGCGAGCTCGAAGAAGGTCGGCGCGTGCGGCCAGTCGCGTGTCGCGTCGCGCAGGCTGGTCAGGATGCGTGCCGCCGCGTCCTCGGAAATCTTCTCCCCATCGACGCGCATGCGCTCGCGGAAGTCGACGAGATGCGGCGACGTGTACAGCCCGGTGCGATGGCCGTCCTCGCGCAGGATCGCGTCCAGCATCGCGCAGACGGAGCCCTTGCCGTTCGTCCCCGCGACATGGAGGAACCGGCACTCCTTCTCAGGATGGCCTGCGGCGGCGAGCAGGCGGTGCGTATTCTCGAGCCCGAGCTTGATCCCGAACTGCTGCGTGGAATAGAGCCAGGCCAGCGCCTCGGGGTAATTCATCTCGGCATCACGGTACGGCCGGACCCGCGGGTCATTTCCGGCCGGCGGCGAAGTACGAAATCAACTGACCAAGCAGGCCGCGCATCTTCGCCCGGTGGACGATGTGGTCGACGAGCCCGTGCTTCTCCAGGAACTCCGCGGTCTGGAAGCCGGCGGGCAGCTCCTGGTGCGTCGTCTCCTTGATCACGCGAGGGCCGGCGAAGCCGATCATGCTCTTCGGCTCGGCGAGGATGACATCGCCGAGCGAAGCGAAGCTGGCCATCACGCCCGCGGTCGTCGGGTTCGTGAGCACGGTGATGTAGGGCAGCCTGGCCTGGGCGTGGCGGGCGAGGGCGCCGCTGGTCTTCGCCATCTGCATGAGGCTCAGCATGCCCTCGTACATGCGGGCGCCGCCGGAGGCGCAGATGATGATGACCGGGATCTTCTTCTTCGTCGCGAGCTCGATCGCGCGGGTGATTTTTTCACCGACGACCGAGCCCATGGTGGCGGCCAGGAAGGAGAAGTCCATCACTGCGATCGAGACGAGTTTGCCGTCGATCTTCGCCGTGCCGGTCTTGACGGCATCCTTGAGGCCGGTTTTCTCCCGGTAGCTCTTCAGGCGGTCTTCGTAAGTCGCCACGCCCTTGAACTTCAGCGTATCGACGGCCACGAGGTTCGCGTCGGTCTCCTCGAAGGTCCCCTCGTCCACCACCGAGGCGATGCGCGCCGAGGATACGAGCGGGAAATGGTGATCGCACTTCGGGCAAACCCGGAGGTTTTCGTCGAGCGCCAGATTATGAGTGACCTCGCCGCAGGACGGACACTTGGTCCAGAGCCCCTCGGGGATGTCGCGATTCTTGGGAGATGAAGTCTTGAGAACGGGTTTGCGAAAAATGGCCATGATTTATCCTCGGGCAACGGTGATGGCGCGGACGGAGCGGGCACCGCCTGCGAGCAGTACCCGGGCACATTCATCCAGCGTGGAGCCGGTGGTGAGCACATCGTCCACCAGCAGAAAACTTTTATCCTTCACGGCGGCATTGTGGCGCAAAGCGAAGGCATCGCGCAAGTTCCGCATCCGCTGCCGTCGATCGAACTGCGTTTGGGTTACGGTATGCACCTGGCGGCGCAGGGGCTGCTCCACGGGCAAATCCAGGCGCCGGGAGACCCATTCCGCCAGCGCGGCGGCCTGATTGAACCGCCGCTCGCGCTGCCGCGCCGGGTGCAGCGGCACCGCCGCCAGGGTCGGCCTTTCCATCGCCGCGAGGCGGGGTTCCTGAAAGGCCTCCGTCAGCCAATCCCCCAAAACCCGGCGCAGGTGATACTCATGCCCGTACTTGAAGCGATGGATCAGCTCCCGCGCGAGTCCCTCCGCGCGCACCACCGAGACGGCGAAATCGAGATGCAGAGCCTCGCCCCGGCAGTTTGGACATTCGAAGACCTCCGCCACGGCCCCGAGCGGATGAGAGCAGACCGGGCACTTCGGATCCGCGATCCGGCGCACCTCGCCATCGCAGGGCGGGCAGAGCCACTGGCCCGGGGGCTGGCTCACGCCGCAGCCGACGCAATGCGGCGGGTAGACGAGATCAACCAGCGTCTCGAGCGCCGGGCGGAGCAGGCTGCGGAGCGGAGGCACAGGCGAGATACCACCAGACCAGCGCCCCGGTGACAAGCAGCGCGGCCATCGGTGCGATCCCGGTCGGCACCATGCCGTGCACCACGTTTGGCCCCGCCCACGGCAGCAGCGCGTCGGGCGGCTTGATGCGGAACTTGCCGATGAGGTTGATCGCCTGCTGGCCGAAGATCCATCCCGCGTGCAGGCCGATCGCCAGCCAGAGCGACCGGGTGCGAATGGTCGCGAGAGCCAGAACGAGCCCGATCACGAACAGTGCCGTCGCCCCGGCCAGGGTGAGCGCGGTGCCATCTTCGTTCGAGAAGGCTCCTCCGAGGATCTCGAAGCCGCTCCCCCAATGCACGTCGGTGACCTCACGGCGCGACTCGATGAAATGCACGGCGGCGAAGATGGCCGAGACCAGCACGGCGCCCGTCCAGCGGCCAAACGACCGCACGGCCAGGCCGAGCAACACGCCACGGAAGAGAAACTCCTCGACCAGCGGGACGAAGGCCGCCGTGGCCGCGATCGCCGCCAGGCTCCCCCACGGGATCTCCTTCCGTACCCGGTAAACATCGAAGCCAAAGTACCCGGCAGCCAGCACGGCGAGCGGGATGAGGGCCAGTGCCAGCCCGGCGGAGAGATCGCGCCACCGTCGTGGATTCCTCTCCAGCCCGAGCTCGGAGAGGCGGCGTACGTTCAGCCACCGCAGCGTCGGCCAGAGCAGCACGAGGGCCGCGACCAGCGCCGTGCGGCTGAAGAAGCGGCGGAAGGGCACGTCGGCCAGCAAATGGTGCGAATCGTGCAGCAGCCAGTAGACCGGCGGCGACAGCAGCGTGGAGATCAGAAGGACCGCCACGACATAGAGCGAAAGTTTCGCCAGAGGATTCACGCGCGGCAACTTAGCAGCTACTTTCCATGCCGAAATGCTTTTCTCGGACGAAACCGACTCCCTTGTCGCCGCGGACAAACGCCACTCCTGGCATCCGTTCACGCAAATGCGCGCCTGGACCGACCCCGCCCACGAGCCGCTCGTGCTCGTCGAGGGTCACGGCGCCATCCTGCGCGACTCGCGCGGGCGCGAGTACATCGACGGCAACTCCTCGATCTGGACGAATCTCCACGGCCACAACCACCCGAAGCTGAACGCCGCCATCCGCGACCAGCTCGAGCGCGTGGCGCACACCTCGTTCCTCGGCACTACGAATGCGCCCGCCACCCGTCTCGCCGAGCGGCTCTGCGCCCTCTTTCCACGGAAGAACCTCACCCGCGTGTTCTTCTCCGACAACGGCTCCACCGCGATCGAGGTCGCGCTGAAGATGGCGGTGCAGTACTGGCAGCTCGGCGGCCGGCCGGACCGACATCGGTTCCTCGCCTTTGACCGCGCCTACCATGGCGACACCGCCGGAGCCTCGAGCGTGGGCGGCATCGCGGGCTTCCACGGGCGGTTTGCGGACATGCACTTTCCCGTCGAGCGCATCTCCTCGCTGGAGGATCTCGCCACAGTGCAGGATCCGGACACCATCGCCGCCGTCATCATCGAGCCGCTCGTCCAGGGCGCGGCGGGCATCCGCCTCTGGCCCGAGGGCATGCTCCGCGAGCTGAGCGCCTGGTGCGACGTGCGCGGCATCCTGCTCATCCTCGATGAGGTAATGACCGGCTTCGGCCGCACGGGCACGATGTTTGCCTGCGAGCAGGAGCGGGTGTTCCCCGACTTCCTCTGCCTGGCGAAAGGCATCTCCGGCGGCTACCTGCCATTGGCTGCCACCCTCACCTCGGAGCGGATCTACGAGCGCTTCCTCGGGGAGGTCTCGGAGCAGAAGACCCTCTATTACGGCCACAGCTACACGGGGAATCCCCTCGGCTGCGCCGCCGGGCTGGCGAATCTCGATATTTTCGAAGAGGAGCGCGTGCTCGAGAACCTCAAGCCGAAGATCGCCCTCCTGCGGAACCTCCTCGCCGAAGCCGCCCGGCATCCGAACGTCCGCGAGGTGCGACAGTGCGGCTTCATCGCCGGCATCGAGATCGGGCCGGACAAGGACCACGCCTACGAGTGGACGGAGCTGCGCGGCGTGAAGGTCTGCACGGCCGCCCGCGCCCACGGCCTGCTCACCCGGCCGGTGCTGGACACGATCGTCCTCATGCCCCCGTACTGCATCACCGACGAGCAGCTCACGCGCGCCGTGGAGGCGGTGCTGCTCGCGATCGGGGAGGTGTGCGGCCACGATTGATCGTTCGCGCCCGGCGTGGCCGGGAACGATCGAGGACCTCGGAAAACAGACCGGGGGCAAACCGCGCTATCCCCTTCCCGGAATCCGGCACGTCGAAGCCCACGCTATCGACGCGCCGCTGACGGCCGCCCCCGGCGAATTACGAGCAATCAGGCCTTTTCAAGCCGAGCCGTCCTGGACGCTCCATTCCGCCATCGCGGCATCGGAAACATGCCCCCGGATGCCCAGCCCCTTTCGCGAGGTGCCGGGCGGACTTGAGTTCATGATTCAGGGACGTGAGGTCGGAGGTGATTTTTTCGAGTCGTCCATCGAAAGCCAGCCGGGGGGCGCGCGACTCGATGGACTCGGAGCCACCTGTAGCGATTCTTCCCCAAACAGAGACCTCCCCAAAAGTGGAGGTTTCGGACGATTTTTCCGAAACGCTCCCCCGCCGCCGATACCGACCGCAGGCTAGCGCGGGGAGGAATCCGACGAGCAATGCTTCGCGATCGCCTCGGCGCGGTTCCGCACATGCATCTTCTCGCAGATGTTCTTCACGTGGAATTTCACCGTCTCCACCGAGATGCCGAGCTCGTCGCCGATCTCCTTGTAGCGGTAGCCGGCGGAGAGGAGGTCGAGGACCTGCGATTCCCTCGGGGAGAGTCTTTCGTCCTCCCGGACCGCCTTTTGGTTCCTCCGGAAGTGGCGCACCACCATCCGCGCGATCTCGCTCGTGAAGGGCGCGCCGCCGGACGCCACGTCGCGGATGGCGGCGAAGAGGGCCTTCGAGGCCGTGCCCTTGAGCAGGTAGCCATTCGCCCCCGCCTCGAGCGCCTGGAAGATGCTTTCCATGTCCTGGTAGATCGTCAGCATCACGATCTCGAGCGACGGATGATTCTTTTTCAGGATCTTCACGCAATCGATGCCGGAGAGTCCCGGGAGCCGGATGTCCATCAGGACGACATCGGGCATATGCTTCGGGATATTCAGGAGCGCCTCCTCCCCGCTGCTGGCGGCGTAGAGGCACCTGATGTCCGGGGCTTTCGCGAGCATGGCCTCCAGCTCGCTGCGCAGGGACGGATCATCCTCGACGATAACGACGGTTTTTTTCACGGCGCGGCTTGAAGGATGGGAGCCTCCAGGATGACGGTGGTACTCTGGCCAGGGACGCTCTCGAACCGGGCCGTCCCGCCCAGCTCGATCATCCGGTTCTGCATGTTTCTCAATCCGTGCCCGCGGTCCAGCTCCCCGACAACGAATCCACGGCCATTGTCGGCGATCTCGATCCGGAGGACCGGTGCCTTGACCACGAAAGTCGCCGAGATCTCAGAGGCGCCGGAATGTTTGATCGCATTGTGGAGGGCTTCCTTCACGGTCAGGCTGACCGCGTGGCGGGCCCCGCTCGGTATGGGGTGGTTCTGGATCATCACGGGAACGTGCACGCGGCAGGAGATCGAGGCGGGTTCGCACATGTTCCGGGCCATTTGGGTGAGATGATTGAGCAGGGAGTCGAGATGATCGTTCTCCGGATTCACGGACCAGACCGTTTCATACAGTGAGTTTACCAGATCGCTGGTCAGGCCGGAGATTTTCTGGAATCCCTGCCGCAGTTCCTCCGGCGAGAGATCCTCGACCTCCGCCCGGCCACTGACCAGCCAGATGTGAGTGAGGCGGGCTCCCAGATCGTCATGGATGTTCCGGGCGATGCGCAGCCGCTCGCGCTCGACCATGTGCCCCTCCTCCATGCGCCGGAGCTGGCTCCGGATCCGCGCGCGCACGATCGCCCGGATCCCGATCGCCAATGGCACCGCCACCGCGAGCCAGAACCACCATTGCATCCAGTAGGGCCGGGAGACGGTGATCGGGACGAACTTCTCCCCCAGGGGACGGCCCATGGCATCGAACACGCCGATCCGGAACTGATAGTCCCCTGGCGGCGGGCAGCCGTAGTTGGTAAACATGGGGCCGGAGAGGCCAATGGTGAACATCTCGTCCCACTCGATCATCAGATCCTCTCCGGGGACGACCGGGAGATAGGCCTCCGGCTTCAGCCTCCACTCGGCATGGGCCACCGGGTCGTCGTCGACGATGCCCAGGGCCGTCCTTTCCGAGCCCTCGCCGGTGAGCCGGATACTCCGCGCCATCGAGTTATTCGTGCCATCCCGCACCCAGCCGACCGGCTCCCCGGAAGCGTCGCTCTTCGCGAGCGCGGCGAAATCGAAGTTGGAAATCCGCTTGAAGTCGCCACTCGGCGCGCGGTGGTAGACATCGATCGTCCCCACCACGTAGGCGCCGATCGCATCGGGAGGTCCCGCCGAGGTGATCGAGAACGACATTCTCTCGGCTCCCTTGGGGATCGTGATGACCTCTCTCCGTCCGAGCAGCGGCGAATGATCGAAGGTGCCATCCCACCCCGGACTCTGCCGGCTGGCGTAGAATTCCTTTTGACCGATCAGTTTTCCCGCCCGGTCGTGGAAACGGACGACCAGCCCCATTTCACCGATCCGGAGCTTCCACTTGTCATCGACCCCCATCCACTGGGACTGAAAACGCATCGCCGTCGGGTCCCTCGGCGAGTTGTCGAGCTTGAGCTGGATCTTCTTTGTGCCCGCCGGGATCTGGATTCCCTTCGTCCCGTCCTGAAAATCCCCGCTCTCCAGAGAATAGGAAATATTGGGATATTGCACCGCAGCTTCCCCGGCGGGAACAGGGCGGGACAGAGAGCAAAGCCCCATCAAGATCCAGAGCCCGCATCGCAAAAAACCATCATGCCGCAGCCGGGGCGGCGAGCCACTCGAGATCGATCGAAGCGGAGAACACATAAGGGGGGATCAATCCGCGACAAGCTAAACGCAATCCGGTGACGGTCCAGTTTCAACCAAGTGGGACAAGACCAAATACCTAACCTCCCGTGCCAAAACGCGGACCTACATAAATAGGGAGGTTTCGAACGATTTTTTCGGCCCGGCCGATCTCTGCTCGGTATCGGGGAATCCGCCCCGGCGGGCCGATCCGCGTTGACGGGGCCGGGCCGCGGATCCCACGCTAGGCCCCGTTCTTCGCCACCTTTCCGACCTGAAATTTTCCATGCGCTCCTCATTCCTCGCCTGCGCCTTCCTCGCGGTCTCCCCACTCCTCCACGCGACTCCCCTCAACGTGAGCAAGTACCCGGAGCCGATCAAGGTGGCCTGCGTCGGCGACAGCATCACGGACGGCTTTGGCGTCGGACGCGAGTGGGCCTATCCCGGCCAGCTCCAGCGCTTCCTGAAGGAGAAGTGGTGGGTGGTGAACTTCGGCGCGACCGGCACCACGATGACGAAAGCCGGCGACGATCCTTACTGGAAGCACGACCAATACCCGCACGCGCTCAGCTTCAATCCCGACGTGGTGATCATCGCGCTCGGCACGAATGACATGAAGGAGAAGAACTGGGCGCTCCGCGGCGACTTCCCCCGCGACTACAAGGAGATGATCGCGAGCTTCCGCGCGCTCCCGAGCAAGCCCATGATCTTCCTCTGTCTGCCACCGCCGATCACCAAGGAGGTGCTCACGATCCCCATGAAGCGGCCCACGGAGATCGGCCCCGTCATCCGCCAGATCGCGAAGGAAACCTCCTGCGAGGTGATCGATTTCTATTCCGTGCTGCTCCAGCACCCCGAGTGGCAGCCCGACAACCTGCATCCCGATCCGAACGGCGACTTCGCGCTCGCGAAGACCGTCTATGCCACGCTCACCGGCCAGCCCTACCGGGGCGGCATGATCCTGACCACGCAGGCGCCGAAGCCGAAGCCGTGGCCGTAGGGAGCAGTTGAGAGTTGAGAATACCTGAACGCTGGAAGCGTTCGGGATAGCCTGCGCAAAGCGCAGCCCGGTACGGGCGAGGCGAGCGGGCGCGAGCGAGGCAACAAAGCTCCCGCTGTGCCGACTTATTTTTACAGAAGGGCGCAAAGGACGCGAAGGGCTCAGGCATTGGCATTTCCAGCCGCGTTGCACCCGGCATTCCTTGGATCAAAAAGTCGGCGCAGCAGGAGCTTTGCCCTCCCATTCACGGATCGGCTTCGCCGCCTCGCGTCGTTGTCCCATTCAGCACATCCCCGTGTCTCCGCGTCTCCCCTTCTCCGAGTCGCGTTCAGGCACCCCCCAGCGTCTTCTCCATCTCCAGGTGCGTGATTCCCACCTCGATGAATTCATCCCCCACGCGCTCGTAGCCGAGCTTCTCGTAGAACGGCACCACCGGCACCCGCGCGTACAGGAAGCAATGCTTCACTCCGCGCTGTCGCAGGATCTCCTCGACCCCGGCGACAAGCTTCCGGCCCAGCCCCGCCCCCTGAGATCGCGGCGCCACCGCCATCTGCCGGATCTTCACCGACTCCGGCGAAACCGGCACGGCAACGACCGAGGCGCATAGACCGCCCTCCTCATCGAACAACCCGAAGTGCCAATGATCGCGCTCAGCGGCGAGGACTTCATCCCCAAGATCGAGACCGAGCGGAATCCGCAGCACCTCATTCCGGAGCCGCCATTCCTGATCGTAGTCCGCCGAGGCAAAAACGATCTCGCGGAAGGTCATTTCGCGGCCGCCCACGCGAGGCCGTCCGCCCCAGGTCCCACGTCGATGAGCGCAGCCGTCTTCCAGTCCTTCAGGTCGATCACCGCGACCTGCTTGCTCGCGTCGCAGGAGACATAGGCAACCGCGCCATCCGGCCGCACGAGCACCTCCTGCGGGGCGCGCGGCACGGGCAGCGTGCGCGTGAGCTTCATCGTGGCCAGGTCGACATAGCCGACCTCGTTGAGCCCGATGAGCGTCACGATCAGCCCCTTGCCATCCGGCGTCGTGGCCGTGCCATAGGCCTTCCCCGGCAGGTCGATGAAGGATTTCACCTCGTTCGTCGCGGTATCGATCACCGCGAGGCGCGGCTTGCTCTGGTCGGCGGTGAACACGGATTTGTCATCGCGGGAAATGGAGATCCGCTGCACCGAGGGGCTGACCGGGATGACCTGGAGCAGCTTGCGGTTCTCCAGATCGAGCACGGAGACCGTGCCGGAGGCGACATTTGCCGTGTAACCGCGCCGGCCGTCACTCGAGACCGCCAGCATGTGCGACTGCGGCTTTCCCGTCGGGATGGAGCCCACGATCTTCAGCGTCGCGGGATCGATCTCCGTGATCGAGTTCTCGATCTCCGTCGTGACGTAGAGGCGGTGCGTCGCGGGGACCATCACCGCGCAGTGCGGACGCACGCCGCGCCCGAAGTCGATCGTATCCACGACGGCGGCCTTCCCGATATCGATCACCCGGATCAACTGGCCATCCGTGCCGGCATGGCCGACTCCCGAGTCGCTGTAGATCGGGACGAAGGCGAGCCGGCCATCCTCGGAGGCGGCGACTTCGTGACCCGTGATGCCATCCTCCGCGACCGTGGCCACCTGCTTGTTCGTCGCGGGATCCACGATCGAGAGCGTACGATCGCCCTTGTTCGTGACCAGCAGGCGATCATCCGCGGCGAATCCCCTCGAGGAAGTCATCATGAGGAATATGCCGAGAAACTGGAGGAGCGGGGGGATTTTCATAAAAGCTATTTCTTTTCGCGAACGCGGCCGGGAGTGAGCGTGAAGCCGACGTTCCCCGTGCCCGAGACCTTGTAATCGTCGCGCAGCGCGTTGTTCACAAACCCTATTTGCCCGGAGGCGAGCCGCTTGAGGATGTTGTTGCTGATCAGGGCCGACCCCACCGACCGCTCCTCGACCCGTATCGCACGGGCCGGGTTCTTGGAATCCCCGGTGCCGATGATCCCGTCGATCGTGTTGTTTTGGAAGGTGATGTTCACCGAGCTCTCGAACTCCACCGCATTCATCATCGAGTCGATGATGAGGTTGCCGCTGGCGACGACGTTCTCGACGTGGGGATCGGCGCCTTTCTTGTCGTTGCCGATGGTGAAGGCCGCCTTCTGCTGCTTGTAGGCATTGCCACCGCCACGGACGATCACGTTGCCGCGGATGGTTGCGGAGAAGACGGACGCGCCGTTGAACGTGCCGATGATGATGCCGGGAAACTTCGCCGGATCGCAGAGGAGGTTGTTCTCCACGAGCACGTTCTTGCCGCCCGCGACGCGCAGGCCGTCCGCCCACCAGATCGCGACCGTCGTGTTGTTGCGCAGGATCGGCGACTCCATCGGCTTCGACGAGATATCGTCGTTGATCGTCACCCCGTCGTCACCGGCGCCGCGCACGTAGTTGTTCTCCGCGATCAGGCGGTCGCCCACGTTGCCGCTGTTGCCGTTGTTGAGATTCACGCCGTCGCCCCAGGTGCTGAGCATGCGGCAGTTGCGCACCACGCCATTCGTGCCGTCGCACCAGGCGCCGGAGGAGGTGTGCTGCACCCAGCAGGAATCGACCACCCAGTTCTCGCCCTTGATATTGATGCCGAAGCAATCACCATCCTCCTCGGGGCGGCCGATGGAATTCGCGTCGAAACAGAGATTGCGGATGATGCACGAGGTCGGCTCGATGATCCCGCCTCCGCCTCCCACCACCGGCAGAGTGATCTTGCGATAGATCGTGGAGTACCACATGCCCGCCCCCTCGAAGGTGATGCCCTTCGGATTCAGCCCCTGCGTGGTGAGCAGGTAGAAGGTGCCGGGTGGCACCCACACGCTCTTCCTTTTCTTCTGCGCCTCGTCGATGCACTTCCGGATCGCCTGGGTGCTGTCCACGGTCGGGTCGTTCGGTACGGCGCCGAAGGTCGTGATATCGAGCGAGTTCGCCGGGGCCTTCAACGGCGGTGGTGGAGTCTCAAGGTCGATGCAGTCGATCCAGTAGAACGCGGCGTCGTTTTTGGCATCCTTGCGGAAGGCGATCTTGCCCCCCGGAGGCACCGGCGCGCCCGTGATGAAGAAATGCGTCTCCTCGTAGAAGACGTGCGGATTCCCCGCCGCGGGGTCCTGCTTCATGCCATTCCAGTCCGTGCCCTCGTAGAGCCAGTTCTGCTTCGAGCTCATCGGCACGGCCTGCCGCAGCACGCCATCGACATAGAGATTCAGCGTGGTGTCGAGGCCGCCGCCCTGGGGCGTATCGGGCACGGAGTAGCGCACGTCGAGCGCGGTGATCGCCTTGCCGGTCGTATTCTGCCACGCCACCCACGCACCCGTGGTTTTCAGCTCCACGAAAGCGCGCCCCGAGGCCTCCAGCTCGGGACTGGACCAGCCGTCCTTCGCAGGCTCCTTGAGCGCACGCACGGAGGCACCGCCGCCGATGAGCCCCTTCTCCCCCTCGTAGGTGAAGAATGGCACCACCGCACCGACCTGCGCCGCGTGAGCCTGGCCGGCCATGGCGGCGCCAAGCGCCAGCGCGCAAAGGCCCCTGCCGAAAGAAATGGAGAAAGACCGGTCACTCCGGCCTGTGGACAACGAATGAGAAATCTTCACGGGGAAAAAGAGACAAATTTCAACGGGCTCAAGGAGGCACCGGAATCGGGGATGGACTTATGCCCAATCTCCGCTCTCGACAAGAGAGAACTCCCGGGAAAGCCGGCACGGACACCACTATCCCCGCTACCGGTCAAGATCCGCCCGGCCCCTGGGGCAGCGGCACCTCGAAGCGGACCGTCGTTCCCTGCCCCGGCGCGCTCTCCACCCCGACCTTGCCCCCGATCGATTGCATCCGCGCCCGCATGTTTTCCAGCCCGTGGCCCTCGATCTTTCCGAGATCGAAGCCCTTCCCGTCGTCACGCACCTCCGCGGTGAGCAGCCGCTTCTGGTAACCGATCTTCAGCGCGATCTTCGTGGCCTCCGAGTGTTTGACCGCGTTGTGCACGGCCTCCTTCACCGCCATGCTGATCCCGTGCCGGATCTCGCTGGAGACCGCGACGTTCTCGGAGATCTCGCCCGCGTTCAGCGTGCAGCGGATGTTCGCCGCGTCGCACAGCTTCTGCGTGACCTCGTAGAGGAAATCGATGAGCGACTCCAGGTAGTCGTTCTTCGGATCCACGGTCCAGATCGTCTCATAGATCGCCCCGACCAGATCGCGCGCCATGTTCGAGATTTTTTCGAAGCCCGCCCGCGCGTCCTCGACATTGGTAATGTCGTCACCGGTCATTTCGCTGATGAGAGAGATATGGGTCAACCGCGCGCCGAGATCGTCGTGGATGTCCCGCGCGATCCGCAGCCGCTCGCTCTCGACGGCATGCTGCTGGCGGAGCTGCTCGATGCGCCGCTCCATCTTCGCCTGGTAAACCCGGCGCAGGATCAGCGCGGCCAGGATCGCCACCACACCGATCACCCCCGTCCAGAGCCAGGAGTTCTGCCACAGCGGCGGCGTGGCCACCACCTCGACCGAGGTCTCGTAGGCCAGCGGCTTGCCCGTGAAGTCGAGCTTGTTGACCCGGAACTGGTAATCGCCCGGCGGCAGCCTCCGGTAGTTCGCCTTCGAGACCTGGCCGTAGCCGATGCTGTAAACCTCGTCCCACTCCAGCACGAGACTGTCGCCGGGCTGGATCCGGCGCAGGTTCACCAGGCGCCACTCCGCATGCGAGGCGGCGTCGTCGTCCATGAGGCAGAAGGTGTAGTTCAGCGGCTGCGGGCCGATGGCGAGCAGCTTCGCCATCCCGGGCAGGATGCCGTCGCGCACCCAGTCCGTGGGCAGATCGTCCGGGCCGACCGGCCGGCCTGGCGGCGAGATCTCGCCCAGGCTCTCCCGGTGGACCGTGCCGTCGGGGGAATGCCGCTCCAGCATGAGATTCGTCACCGCATAGATGCCGATCGAGGTGGCCGGCCCGGCGGAGGAAATATTGATCGTCAGGTACTCCGCCCCGGGCGGCGCGGTGATGACCTCGCGGCGGTGCGTGAATTTCGAGTGCTCGACATCCTGGCTCCACCCGGGGCTCTTCCCTACCACGGGGAAGTTGTCGGTATGGATGGTCGCGCCCTCGCGGTTCCGATACCGCACGTTCAGGCTCATGTCCGCGCCGAGCTCGTGCCAGTCGGAGTCGAATCCCTCCAGCTTGTAGCGCACGCGGCCCGCATCGGCTGGCCGGCCGTTCAGCACGCCCGTGATCCGGAACTCGAGGTTCGTCGCGCTGGACGGGAAGCGAAAGCTGCTGCGGCCCTGTTGCGCCCCGACCCCGTCACCGCTCAGCGTGACCGCGAGGCTGACCT
>Ga0310811_10000458_pt1 | contig 54063 bp, 55 predicted proteins | sample YCmetagenome_FD_207642 | JGI IMG/M metagenome (GOLD analysis project Ga0310811, IMG submission 207642) | Soil microbial communities from experimental microcosm in Duke University, North Carolina, United States - YC | ecosystem: Engineered > Artificial ecosystem > Soil microcosm > Unclassified ... | reverse complement strand
GACGACGATGCGGGCGCCGACGGTGATGTAGGTCGGCGCCATGGTGCGCAGGCCGCTCTTCATCAGCGGGTTCAGTCCTTGGCGCGTTCCACATACGAGCCGTCCTCGGTCAGGACGACGATGCGGGCGCCGACGGTGATGTAGGTCGGCGCCATGGTGCGCAGGCCGCTCTTCATCAGCGGGTTCAGTCCTTGGCGCGTTCCACATACGAGCCGTCCTCGGTCAGGACGACGATGCGGGTGCCGACGGTGATGTAGGTCGGCACCATGGTGCGCAGGCCGTTGCCCAGGATCGCGGGCTTGTAGGAGCCGGACGCAGTCTGGCCTTTGACCGCCGGCTCGGTCTCGGTCACCTCAAGCGTCGCCCGGGTCGGCAGGGTGATGGCGATGGCGGTCTCGTTGTGGATCGACACCTGCACGGTCATGCCTTCCTGCAGATAGACCGCAAGATCGCCCACCACTTCGGGGCGCGCCGTCACCTGGTCGTAGCTCTCCGGGTTCATGAAGTGGTACCCGTCGCCGTCGCTGTAGAGGAAGGTGTGGTCCCGTTCGTCGACGAAGGCGCGCTCGACCTGTTCGGTGGTGCGCCAGCGCTCGGACACCTTCACCCCGTCGGAGATGCGGCGCATGTCGATCTGGCTGACCGGCGTGCCCTTGCCGGGGTGGATGTTCTCGGCGCGCAGGACCACATAGAGCTTGCCGTCCATATCGACGACATTGCCCTTCCTGAGCGAGCTGGCGGCCACTTTCGACATCTGGTTCTCTCATGCGCGAGCCGAGGGCCGGAACGGCCCGCACGACTCTTTCAATCCATGGGGTTGGCTGCGCACCTATACGATCCGCGGCAGGATCGCCAGTCGTCTTCGCGTCGCGCCCGAACCAGGACCCTTCAAACCTTGCCGAGCCCTCCCCCTTCCCCCTGGTGGTCCGCCGGACTCCACGCCGACCGCCGCCCCCTGCTGATGACCCGGAACCGGATCAAGGCCGCCTTCCGCGCCTGGTTCGAGGGCCAGGGGTTCGTCGAGGTGGAGGCGGCGGCCCTGCAGGTCTCACCCGGCGCCGAGGCCCATCTGCACGCCTTCGCCACCGAGGCGATCGACGCGGCGGGGGTCCGTACGCCGCTCTACCTGCACACCTCCCCCGAATTCGCCTGCAAGAGGCTGCTGGCGGCGGGGGAACGGGCGATCTTCGATTTCGCCCGGGTCTGGCGCAACCGCGAACGCGGCCCCCTGCACCACCCCGAGTTCACCCTGCTGGAATGGTATCGGGCCGAGGCGCCCTACCAGACCCTGATGCAGGACTGCGCGGTCCTGCTCGCCCTGGCGGCGGAGACCGCCGGCGCGCAGGCCTTCAGCTTCCGCGGCCGCGAGATGGACCCCTTCCTCGAACCGGAACGGATCACCGTGGCCGAGGCCTTCGACCGTTTCGCCGGGATCGACCTGATGGCCGGCATCGCCGCCGACGGATCGACCGACCGGCGCGCCCTGGCCCTGGCCGCGGGCAAGGCCGGGGTCCGCGTCGCCGAGGACGACACCTGGGCCGACCTGTTCAGCCGGGTGCTGGTGGAACGGATCGAGCACCGGCTGGGGTCGGGGCGGGCCACGATCCTCTACGACTATCCGGTCGCCCAGGCGGCCCTGGCCCGCCGCACGCCCAGCGACGGCCGCGTGGCCGAGCGGTTCGAGCTCTACGCCTGCGGGGTGGAGCTGGCCAACGCCTTCGGCGAACTCACCGACCCGGTCGAGCAGCGTATCAGGTTCCAGGCCGAACTGGCGGAAAAGGCTCGGGTTTATGGCGAACATTATCCTATCGACGAGGACTTCCTCTCCGCCCTGGCCCAGATGCCGGACGCCAGCGGCGCGGCCCTCGGCTTCGACCGCCTGGTGATGCTGGCGGCGGGGGCGGCGAGGGTCGACCAGGTGATCTGGACGCCGGGCTGAGCGCGTCCCCTGCCCGCGGCCGGCGCAGGCTTGCCCGCGACCGAAGCTTGCGTCACTCCTCGGCCATGGACACGCCCGCCACCCTTCGCACCCCCCGCGACCTGATGCGCGCCGGCCTGGTCGCGCCCGAGCGGCTGGTCGGACTGGAGCAGGTGGCGGCCCGCTATGCGGTGGCGGTCACTCCGGCCATGGCCGAGCTGGTCGAGGCGGCCGACGACGACGATCCCATCGCGCGCCAGTTCGTCCCCACCGTCGCCGAACTCGACTCCGCCCCCGGCGAGTCAGCCGACCCCATCGGCGACTTCGCCCACAGTCCGGTCGAGGGCGTCGTCCACCGCTATCCCGACCGGGCGCTGCTGAAGATCACCCACACCTGCGCCGTCTACTGCCGGTTCTGCTTCCGCCGCGAGATGGTGGGGCCGGAGGGGCTGAAGACCCTGTCGCCGGCCGCCCTGGACGCCGCCCTCGCCTACGTGGCCGCCCACCCGGAGATTTGGGAGCTGGTCGTCACCGGCGGCGATCCCCTGGTGCTGTCGCCGCGGCGGCTGGCGGCGCTGATGGACCGGCTGGGAGAGATAGACCACCTCAAGGTCGTGCGCTTCCACACCCGCATCCCCGCGGTCGATCCCGCGGCGGTGACCGACGCGCTGGTGGCGGCCCTGAAGCGGACGGACAAGGCGGTCTATGTGGCCCTGCACGCCAACCATGCGCGCGAGCTGACCCCGGCGGCGCGGGCGGCCTGCGCCCGTTTCGTCGACGCCGGCATTCCCATGGTCAGCCAGACGGTGCTGCTGCGCGGGGTCAACGACGACGCCGGGACGCTGGAGGCGCTGATGCGGGCCCTGGTCGAGACGCGGGTCAAACCCTACTACCTCCACCACGGGGACCTGGCCCCCGGCTCAGGCCACCTGCGCACCACCCTGGCGGAGGGCCAGGCGCTGATGCGGGCGATGCGCGGGCGGCTGTCGGGCCTGGCCCAGCCCGCCTATGTGCTCGACATCCCCGGCGGCCACGGCAAGGTTCCGGTCGGGCCGGCCTATCTGCACACGGACCCGCAAGGGGGGCTGGCCGTCGAGGACCCCAACGGCGTGCGCCGCCCCTATCCTCCGGCGACGGGGGGCTGAGGCCCGCGGGAGTCGCGATACACCCGGACGGCGATGCCGAAGGCGATCAGGGCGAACACGGCCATGACCCCGGTCATCGGCGTGGCCGTGCCGTTGGCGAACACCGACACCAGGCCGGCGCCCCCCGCCCCCAGGCAGCCCTGCATGAATCCGATCAGGGCCGAGGCCGAGCCGGCCACCGCCCCATGCTCCCGCAGCGCCAGGATGATCGACGGCCCGAACACCAGGCCGACCCCGGCGATGCCGAAGAACAGCATCAGGGCCAGGACCGGCAGCGCAGCGTGGCCGGTCGCCGCGGCGATCAGGATGAGGGTGGAGCCCGCCGCGAGCATCCCCGTGCCGGTCATGATCAGCGGTTCCGGGCCGAACCGCCGCATCAACTGGGGCGAGAACTGGGCCAGGCCGATGAAGCCCGCGGCGTTGATCGCGAACATCAGGCTGTAGATGGCCGGGCTGGCGTGGTTCAGGGTGATGAAGACGAAGGACGAGCCGGCGATATAGGCCAGGAAGGCCCCCTGGGTCAGGCCGGCGAGCAGCACCAGCCGCAGGAAGGCGCGGTCCCGGACAAGGCGCTGATAGACCGACAGGCTGGCGCTGAGGCGGGTCTCCCGCCGGGCCTCGGGCGACCGGGTCTCGGGGAGCAGCAGCAGGATCAGCAACAGTCCGGCCACCCCAAGCCCGGCCGAAATCCAGAAGATCGTCCGCCAGGGGGCCGCGGCGATCACCGCCGCGCCGGCGATGGGCGCCAGGATCGGACTGACCGCGATCACCAGCATCCGCGTCGCCTGCAGCCGCGCCGCCTCGTGGCCGGTGTAGAGGTCGCGGATCACCGCCGAGCCGATCACCTGGGCCGCCGCTCCGCCCAGGCCCTGGAACAGGCGGGCGACGATCAGCAGATTGAGGGTCGGCGCGGCCGAGCAGACCAGGCTGCCCGCCACGTACAGGCACAGGCCCAGCAGCAGGGGCAGGCGCCGGCCGAAGCGATCCGACAGCGGACCGTAGAACAACTGTCCCAGGGTGTTGCCGACGAAGAAGCTGGTCAGGGTCAGTTCGGCCTGGCCGGGTCCGGCGTGCAGCTCGCGCGCGATGATCTGCAGGCCCGGCAGATAGAGGTCGATGGCCATCGGCCCCAGCGCGCTCACCGAGCCGATCACGAGGGCGAACCGGGCGGTCGAAAGTTTCAAAGCGCCCCCCTGGGTCCCGCAGCCGGATCAGTCCTCCGCTTGCAGTGGATCGGCCCTGCGCGCAAGGCCCGCGCTCGCCCCACGGCTCAGTTTGGTCTGCGCGCGCTGACGATCGGACCATGCGGTCGCGGGTTTTGGGGGGCGGCGGAGGTCGTCGATGGGCTAATCAGGCGTGTGTCGTGTCACTTCAGGCTGGACGGGATGTTGGGAGCCGGCTGGCGTGGCGTGTTTGAAAAGGACAGGTCCGCCTACCACCGCCGCGGCGATGGCCAGCGCGACCAGGATGATGCCGACCACCACCATGACGCCGATAATGATCCGCCCAAATGAGTTGGCCTGCCTGGGATCGTCCATTGCAGCCGCCCTGACTTCGCCTGGGGCGGAAAACCTGCGTGGCAGGCTTAACGTTCCAGTGTAGCCATGGAACCGACATGCCCGAGATCTCCCTCGGAACCTTTTCGTCCTAGTCGGGCCCCTCCACGACCTTGCGCAGCGAGGCCTCGATCTGGCCGCCGCAGTAGGCGTCGCCATAGTCCCGCCGCGCCCTGGCGGCCAGCTTGGCCAGCGGCGGAAGGGCCGCGACCCGCCGGGTCAGGGCGGCCGTCATCGGCGCAACGTCTTCGAGGATCGCCTCGATCCTATGGAAGCGGTCAGCCATGGTCGACCACAGTGTGGCCGTCACCACGTCGGCTATGCCCGGCGCCTCCCCGCCCAGCAGGAAGCCGGAATCTGGCTTCAGGCCGTGACGGCGGCCGGTCTCCTCCCAGAACGACATCCATTTCTTCAGGCGGGGCGCGAACGCCCGCCAGCGCTTCGGCGTCCACATCTGACGGCCGCCATCCAGGGTAATCTCGTCGATCGCGTCGTTGGCGTCGTTGACGATCTTCATGGTGAGCGCGCGCAAGGCAGGCGTGGCGGGCATCAGGTCCAGCGTCTCGCCCAGATAGAGGACGACAGCCGGCATCTCGGCGATGGCGAAGTCCGCTTTCCTGTCGATCAGCATGGGCGGGCCCATGAAGGGGACCGGCATCTCCTCCACCGGGCCCTCCATCAGCTTGGAGATCGCCTCGTCGCCGGCCTCGGTCCAGGCCTTGCCCCCGTAGGCCAGCACCGCGCGCACGAATTGGCCGCGGAACGGCACAGACCAATAGTAGAGCTCGTAATCGGACATTTCGGGCGCTCCGGGCGAGACGGCTCATGTCCGCCAATAACGCCGCCAGGTCCGCTCCGTTCAGGCCGCGTCATCTTCCGGAGGACCACCACGCCTAACGGCTCCCAACGCCCCTACAGCTTGAACACCCGCTCCGCGTTGGTCTGGAAGAACTTCTTCTTCACAGCGTCGGAGACCTGGATCGCGTCGCTGGCGGCGACCTCCTCCAAGTCGTGCTGGTAGGGATAGTCCATGGCGTAAAGCACCCGATCCTCGCCCATCACCTCCATGCAGAAGCGGATGGCCGGGTCCCAGGCCACGCCGCTGGAGGCGACGCAGACGTTCTCGCGCATGTAGTCCGAGACCTTCTTCTTGGTCGGCTGCATCGACGGATAGCGCTTCGACACCACCCCGGCCCGGTGCATGTAGTCCAGCCGGTACATCCAGAACGGCAGGGCCTCGCCCAGGTGGCCGACCACGAACTGCAGCCGGGGGAAACGGTCGAAGGCCCCGGAGATGAGGATCCGGATCATGTGCAGGCCGGTCTCGACCGCGAAGCCGTAGATGGCCCCGTCCAGGCCCTTCTCCAGGAAGGGCTCGATCATGTTTTTGTACGGGACCTGCGGGTGCAGGTAGATCGGGGCGTCCATGGCCTCGGCCGCTTCGAAGATCGGCCAGAACTTCTGGTCGTCCAGGTACTCCCCCTTGGTGTGGGAGTTGATCATCACCCCCTTCAGGCCGAGCTTGCCGACCCCCCGCTCGATCTCCCTGGCCGCGGCGGCCGGGTCCTGGGGCGCGACCGAGGCGAGGCCGGCGAAACGGTCCGGGTGGGCCCTGCACCCCTGGGCCAGCACGTCGTTGGCGTGGATGGCGAAGCCGACCGCCTCGTCCTTGCCCATCACCTGAACCCCCGGAGAGGTCAGGGCCAGGACCTGCTGGTCGATGCCGCGGGCGTCCATGTGGGCCAACCGCTGGGCGCCCAGGTCCTCGATATAGTCGCGGATCTCCTGCGGGCGGCGGGCGGCGCTGTTCAGGTAGAAGCCGAACATGGTCCGAAAGCCCGGATCGTCGAACTCGTTGTTGTCCAGGATGCGCCGGTAGATCGGGAACAGTTCCGGCGGCGCCCAGGCCTCCTCGACGGCGATGCGGCGGTAGCCCGGTCGGGCCAGGCCGGCGACCGGGTCGTGCAGGGTGCGCGGAAGCGTGCTCATGCGGGGATGATCGGACCTGACGCCGCGCCGGCTATTTCAGCGGGAGCACGACCGGACCCGAGACCGGGTCCGTGACGCCCAGACCGCCGCCGAGATCCTCGAGCGTGTCGCGGAAACTGTCGAGCGTGGCGATCATGAGCGGCCGTGCGGCGGCGAGGGCGTCCATGTCGTCCCACTCCGCGATGATGCAATAGGCGCGATCGCCGGTCTTGATGATGTTGGCGTGCCTGAAGCCTGCCCAGTCGTCCCGGACTCCCTTGTGGGCGTCGAGGAATTCCTGTTCCCGCCCCGGCTTCACCCGAAAACGCACGACATTGAACGCCGCCATGGCCCACCTCCGCAAAAAGGTGGGCGCACGGTGCGCCTGGAACCGGGTTCCCACAAGGCCGCGGGCGACAATTCGCCCCTTGGGATCAGCCCGCCGCGCCCCAGACCTGGGCGAGGCGGCGGTCGCGTCCGCAGCCGGCGCGGTAGTTGGTGTAATGCTCGGCGTTCTTCTTGGCGAAGTCGCGGTGGTATTCCTCGGCCGGCCAGTAGGCGCCCAGCGGCAGGATCTGGGTGGTCATCTTGCCGGACTTCAGGCGCTTGGCCGCCGCCGCGCGGGTCTCTTCGGCGATCTTGCGCTGCTCGGGCCCGTTGACGAAGACCGCCGTGCGATAGGAGGGGCCGCGGTCGCAGAACTGGCCGCCGTCGTCGGTGGGATCGACCAGCTTCCAATAGCGGTCGAGCAGGGCGCGGTAGGTGATCTTGTCCGGGTCGAACTTCACCCGCACCGACTCGTAGTGGCCGGTCCGCTCGGTGATCACGTCCTGGTAGGTGGGGTTCTTCAGGGTCCCGCCGGTGTAGCCGGATTCCACCGACAGCACCCCGGGGATGGCCTGCATGTCGTGCTCCATGCACCAGAAGCATCCGCCCGCGAACACGGCGGTCTGAGGCGGGGCGGCGAAGGCGCCCGCCGGCGCGACCAGGGCGAACGCCGCGGCCAGCGCGATCAGAAGGTGACGGACAGCGGATCCCATGAACGCCTGCTCCTATAGAATCTGGCCGGCGTGCGGCCGGACGTCGATATAGACGCTATGCCGTAACTTCGGCGGGAAAAAGCCGATAGCCGGCCAGCAGGCCAAGGACACGCGGGACGCCCTTGTCCGCGCCCGGCCGCGGCCTTAGTGAGGGCGGCAAGAACAAGGGGCGACAGGTCCATGATCATCGACTGCCACGGGCACTACACCACCGCGCCCAAGGGGCTGCAGGACTTCCGCGACGCCCAGATCGCCGGCGTCAACGACCCGTCCCAGCGTCCGACCGGCGACCCCAAGGTCTCCGACGACGAGATCCGCCAGAGCATCGAAGGCGCGCAGATGAAGCTGCAGCGCGAGCGGGGCCTGGACCTGACCATCTTCTCGCCCCGCGCCTCGGCCATGGCCCACCACATCGGCGACGAGGCGATCAGCCGGCAATGGACGCGGGTCTGCAACGACATGATCGCCCGGGTCGTGGCCCTCTATCCGGACAATTTCATCGGCGTCTGCCAACTGCCCCAGTCGCCGGGGGCGCCGCCGGCCAACAGCGTCGCCGAACTCGAGCGCTGCGTGACCGAACTGGGCTTCGTCGGCTGCAACCTGAACCCGGACCCCTCCGGCGGCCACTGGGACAGCCCGCCCCTGACCGACCGGGCCTGGTACCCGATCTACGAGAAGATGGTGGAGCTGGACGTGCCGGCGATGGTGCACGTCTCGTCCTCGTGCAACCCGAACTTCCACGCCACCGGCGCGCACTACATCAACGCCGACACCACCGCCTTCATGCAGTTCATCACCTCGGACCTGTTCAAGGACTTCCCGACCCTGAGGATGATCATCCCGCACGGCGGCGGGGCGGTTCCCTACCATTGGGGCCGCTACCGGGGCCTGGCCCAGGACATGAAGCGCCCGCCCCTGTCCGAACTGGTGATGGAGAACGTGTTCTTCGACACCTGCGTCTACCACCAGGCCGGCATCGACCTCTTGCTCAAGGTCATCCCCAACAAGAACATCCTGTTCGGCTCGGAGATGGTCGGGGCCGTGCGCGGCGTCGATCCGGAGTCGGGGTTCAACTACGACGACACCAAGCGCTACATCGAGGCGGCGAACATCACCCCCGCCGAGCGCAAGGCCATCTATGAGGGCAACGCCCTGACCGTGTTCCCGCGGCTGAAGACGCGGCTCCAGGCCAGGGGCCTGCTCGGCTAGTGTGGCGATTCAGAAATTTGCTCCCGTCGATGGCAGGCGTTGTGCGAATTTCTGAATCTCCAGCCACACTAGAAACCTTTGACTCTAGTGTGCTTCTTTGAATTTGAAGTTCGCAACCCGCATGATCCATCTGCTGGCGAACTTCAAATTCAGCACACTAGAACGCGTTAGGCGACCGCGCCGGCACCGCGCAGCTTTTCGGTCAGGCGCACGAGGACCAGCAGCGCCTCGGTGCGGGCCACGTCGATCCCCGCCCCCCGGCCCGCCGCCGCCGCCGCCCCGGCGATGGCCTCGACCTCGGTCGGCCGGCGGGCCTTGAGGTCCTTCAGCATGGACGGGTCGTGGCCGACGTGGGTGGCGATGGCGTGGACGATGTTGGCCTTGGCCTTGGCCCCGTCGGCCGCGACCCCCTGGCTCTGCGCGACGGCGATGACCTCGTCGGCGACCGCCAGCGCCAGGGCCTCGCCCCCGGGAACGCTGGACAGCCGGTCGACGGAGCAGCCGGCTATGGTGCACAGGCAGTTCAGGGCGGCGTTGAACGCCAGCTTCTCCCAGATCGCCGGCCAGATCGCCGGCTCCAGCTTGCCGCGCAGCCCGGCTTGATCGAACAGGCGCGCGATCTCCTGGGCGAACGGCCGGGCGACGCCGTCGACGGTTCCGAAGCGGACCGCCCCCTCTCCGTGGGAATGGACATGACCCGGCGCGGCCACGTCGGCCGGCCAGGTGGTGACGCCCACCAGCAGCCGCTCGACGGGGGCGAATTCCTGCAGCACCTCGACGTTGCCGAGGCCGTTCTGCAAGGTCATCAGATGGGTGTCGGGGCCGATCAGGCGCTGCACGCCGCCCAGGGCCGCGCGGGAATGCAGCGACTTGGTGAACACGATCAGCAGGTTCGGGACCGTCGTCGCCTGTTCGGGCCGCAGCGCGGTCAGTTGCCGTATCCGCCGGTCGCCCTGGTCGGTCTCCAGGCGCAGGCCCTGGGCCTGGACCGCGTCGATATAGGCCTGGTCGACGTCGATCAGGACGACCTGCGCGCCGGCCTCGGCCAGAAGGCCTCCGAACAGGGACCCCATGGCCCCGGCGCCGAGTATTGCGATGTTCATGGTCAGATACGCTCTAGGTGGCTTCGACAGCCTGGACGAGGCCGACGCGTTGGGGGATGTGGCCGCGCAGCAGGGCCAGGGCGATGAAGGTGACGCTCATGGCCGCGGCCAGCATGGCCAGATAGCCGGGGACCCCGCCGTAGCTCATCACCGCCGCGCCGCCGAAGGCGCTGAGGATGGAGCCCAGCCGGCCGATGGTCAGGGCCGCGGCCGTGCCGGTGGCCCGCACCACGGTCGGATAGATGTGGGCGCACAGGGCGTACATGGTCGATTGGACGGCGTTGACGCAGAAGCCGTGCACGGCGACGCCGAGCAGCATGGCTGCGGCGCCCCCGTCCGGGCCGGTGAAGCGCAGGGCGATGGCGCTGGCTATGGCGCCGGCGCAGCAGATCAGCATCGGCCAGCGCGAACCGAACCGGCCGATCACGGCGGCGCAGGCCACCGCGCCCACGACGCCGCCGAGGTTGTAGGCGGTCAGGCCGGCGGTCGCCGTCCCCAGGCTCCACCCCGCCGCCCCGAGCACCGTCGGCAGCCAGCTGAAGACGCCGTAGATCGCCAGCAGGCAGGAGAAGAAGGCCGCCCAGAGCAGGAGGGTGTCGAGCGCCAGGCCGCCCTGGAACAGCCGGCGCACGCCCTTGTGGCCGCCCGGATGGGGGTCGCTCGCCTCGACGTAGCGGACCCCCGGCTGGACGGCGAAGCCCATGCGGGCGAGCAGCTTGACCAGCGGCTGCTGGCGGTCGGCGCGGGCGAGGAACTTGGGGGTTTCCGGAAGCACCGCCAGCAGGATCGCGGCCAGGACCAGAGGCGCCGTGCCGCCGATCCAGAACAGCGGCCTCCAGCCCAGGTGCGGCAGCACCACGCCGGCGATCAGGCCCGCGACCATGCCGCCCAGGGGCACGCAGACGATGCTGGAGGTGACCACCAGGGTCCGGGAGCGCGCCGGGGTGAACTCGGCGGTGAAGGTGCTCACGCTGGGCAGGGCGCCGCCGATGCCGAGCCCGGCCAGGAACCGCAGGAGCGCGACCGCGCTCAGCCCGGGCGCGAAGCCGACGCCGATGGTGCCGACGCCGAAGACCACGAGGCTGGCGATGATCGCCGCGCGCCGCCCGATGCGGTCGGCGATCAGTCCGCCGCAGGCGCTGCCGATGGCCATGCCCAGCAGGCCGGCGGCCAGGACCGGGGCGAAGGCCTCGCGGGAGCGGCCCCATTCCTTCAGCATCAGCGGGACCGCGAACCCGATAAGCTGGCTGTCCAGGCCGTCGGCGATCACGCAGAGGGCGGCCACCGCCAGGATCAGTTTCTGATAGGTCCCGAAAGGACTGCGGTCGATCAGGGCGGCGACGTCGACCGGCTGCTCCACCCCTGCGCCCTCCCCGGCTGTCCGATCTTGTTTTTACCGGCCCCGGTCGGAAACGGCGGCGCGGTTCATAGTAGGCGGGGGTTTTGGATGCGCGCCATTGCTCAGTGTTCGCCAGGTCATGCGTTTAGCGCATGGGCTGCCGGACGCCGGCTACCGGGTCAGCGGCAACTCCGCCAGGAACTGCGACGCGGCGGCGGGCAGGAGGCCACGGCTGCGGCGGTAGACGAAGAACCGGCGCCGCAGGACCAGCTCGGGCGCTTCCAGCACGCGGACCTGGCCGGTCTGCTCCTCGCTGGCGAACAGCGGGCGCGGGAGCCAGCCCAGGCATGCGGTGCGGGCGACGAAGGCCACCATGGCGCTGGGCGAGGTGCTCTCTATGGCCACGCGGGGAATGGGACGACCCGTGGCGCGCACCGCCTCCTCGAACAGGAGGCGGGGCGCAGCGCCCCTCGGCGGCATGATCCAGGTCTGCGCCAGCACCTCGCCCAGGGTGACCGCCGGGGCGGCCGCCAGGCGGTGCTCGGCGGAACAGAAGACGCTGAAATAATCCTCGTAGCCGCACGCCCCGACCGGAGTGATCTCCTCGTCGGGCGGCAAGGTGCTGGCGATCATCAGGTCGATCGACTTTCCCTGCAGGGCCGCCAACAGCCGGTCCTCGGCCCCCTCGAGCAGTTCGACCTGAAGCAGCGGCGACTTCTGCAGCAGGCTGGCCACCGCGCCGGGCAGGAAGGTGCGGCTCACCGCGGCCAGGGCGCCGATGCGCAAAGTCCCCCGCCGGACCCCGCGCAGGGCGTCCAGGGTGTCCACCGCCTGGCCCATCTCGAACAGCAGGAGCCGCGCGTGCGGGGTCAGGGCCTCGCCGAAGCTGGTGGGGGTCATGCCCCTGCGGCTGCGCTCGAACAGGGGCACGCCGAGCCGGGCCTCCATGTCCTGCACCAGGCGGGTGAGGGCCGACTGGCTGAGGTTGACGTGCGCCGCCGCGCGCCCGAGACCGCCGTGGTCGACGATGGCGAGGAAGGCGCGCAGTTGGCGGTGATCGAAGGCCATGCAAAAAGCGTATGGTTTGACGCGAAAAACGCAATAGATCGAATGGCCGGCTTGGCGCACTCGAAACCCCGCAGATTCGGCCGACGGCCGTTCAGGAGAACCAACCGATGACCCAGGGCTCGACGACGGTCCGCGACGCCACCCTTGCCCTGTTGCGCGAATTCGGCATGACCACCCTGTTCGGCAATCCCGGCTCGACCGAGCTGACGATGTTCCGCAACTTCCCCGACGACTTCCGCTACGTCCTGGGCCTCCAGGAAAGCGTCGTCCTGGGGATGGCCGACGGCTACGCCCAGGCGACCCGCAACGCCGCCTTCGTCAACCTGCACTCCGCCGTCGGCGTCGGCCACGCGGCCGGCAACCTGTTCACCGCCTTTCGCAACCAGACTCCGCTGGTGGTCACCGCGGGCCAGCAGGCGCGCTCGATCATGCTCTACGAGCCTTTCCTCTACGCCGACCAGGCCACCGAATTCCCCAAGCCCTATGTGAAGTGGAGCGTCGAACCGGCCCGGGCCGAGGACGTGCCGGCGGCGATCGCCCGCGCCTACTATGTGGCCATGGAGCCCCCTCAGGGGCCGGTGTTCGTCTCGGTGCCCGCCGACGACTGGGATCGCCTCTGCGATCCGGTGACGCCGCGTCGGGTGAGCCGGACGGTGGCCGGAGACGCGGAGATGCTGGCCGACGCCGCCGCGGCCCTGGCGGCGGCCCGCCGCCCGGTGATCGTGGTCGGGGCCGGGGTGGCCCGCGACCAGGCCTGGGACGAGGTCATCGCCCTGGCCGAGCGCCACAATGCGCCGGTCTGGGTCGCGCCCTTCTCGGCCCGCAACAGCTTCCCCGAGAACCACCGGCTGTTCGGCGGCTTCCTGGCCGCCTCGCGGGACTCGATCGTCAAGAACCTGACCGGCTTCGACCTGATCCTGACCCTGGGCGGGCCGCTGTCGACCTATCACATCGAGGGCGTCGGCCCCCACACGCCGCCGGACGCCGAGGTGTTCCAGTTGGTCGACAACCCCACCCAGGCCGCCTGGGCGCCGACCGGGACCTCCATCGTCACCCACATGAAGAGCGGCATCCAGGCCCTGCTGAACGGTCCGCAGCCGGTGACGCGGGTCGCCCCGGCGGCGCGGGTCCCCGCCCCTCGCCTGACCGGCCAGCCGATGACCGACCGCTATCTGTTGCAGCAGATCGCGGCGCTGCGGCCGGCGGGTTCGATCATCGTCGAGGAGGCGCCCTCCAGCCGCGTGCCGATGCACGACTATCTGCCGATCACCGAGAAGGACACCTTCTACACCTGTTCCAGCGGCGGCCTCGGCCACGGCCTGCCCGCCGCCATCGGCGTCGCCCTCGGGCGACCCAAGGACAAGGTGATCGCGGTGATCGGCGACGGCTCCAGCCTGTTCGCCATTCAGGCCCTGTGGACCGCGGCCCAGATGAAGCTGCCGATCAGCTTCGTGATCGTGAAGAACAACCGCTACGAAGCCCTGATCCACTTCGGCCGGCTCTTCGGCCTGCAGCAGCTTCAGGGCGCCACCCTGCCCGAAGTCGACTTCTGCGCCATCGCCCGCGGCCATGGGGTTCCCTCGACCTATGTCGACGACCCGGCCAAGCTCGACGCGGCGCTGAAGGCCTCCTTCGAGGCGGACGGCCCCACCCTGGTCGAGGTCCTGGTCGACTGAAAAACGGAGGCTTCTGACCGCGAAGCGACATTTCCTATATGAGTCATGGCGATAGGATCGACATCTGATCCTGTCGCCGGCTGTTGGCTGGGGCCTTCGCCTTGGTCAATATGGCCGCGGCCGGTGACGCCGCGCGCAGCATAGAACCAGAGCCGCCAAAGCGGCGAGAAGGCCCCGGAGGATGGCGATGGATCCGAACTACATGCCCTTCCACCCCAATCCGTCCAAGCCGACCTTCCGGCTGCCGGCGGGTGCGGTGGACGCCCATTGCCATGTGTTCGGCCCGGGCGAGGTCTTCCCCTATTCCCCCGACCGCAAGTACACCCCCTGCGACGCCCCGGCGGAGAGGCTGTTCGCCCTGCGCGACTACCTCGGCTTCAGCCGCAACGTCATCGTCCAGGCGAGCTGCCACGGCCCGGACAACCGCGCCCTGGTGGACGCCCTGCGCAAGGCTGGGGACAAGGCCAGGGGCGTGGCTGTGCTCGACCCGTCGGTCACCGACGCCGAACTGAAGGCCCTGGACGAGGCCGGCGTGCGCGGGACCCGGTTCAACTTCCTGCCCCGTCTCGCCGACGAGGCCCCGCACGAGGTCTACCGCGCCATCGCCGCCCGCGTCGCCAAGCTGGGCTGGCACATCGTGGTCTATTTCGAGGCCCACGACCTGGAGCGCCTGCGCTCGCTGCTGACCGGCTTTCCGACCCGGATCGTGGTGGACCACCTGGCCGTGCCCGACGTCTCCAAGCCGATCGACGCGAACCCCGACTTCGACGCCTTCCAGCAGTTGATGGCCGACCACGACAACATCTGGGTCAAGGTCACCTGCCCCGAGCGGATTTCCAAGCTGGGACCGCCCTACGACGACTTCGTCCCCTATGGCCGCGCCCTGGTCGACCGTTTCCCCGACCGGGTGATCTGGGGCACCGACTGGCCGCACCCCAACATGCGCACCCACATGCCCGACGACGGCAAGCTGGTGGACATGATCCCCAAGATCGCCACCACGCCGCAAAAGCAGCAGTCGCTGCTGGTGGACAATCCGATGCGGCTCTATTGGGCCTGACCCTGTTCGAGGACCGAACCATGGCTCCCGCGCAAAAGGACTACGGCGACATACCCGGCACCACCGTCTTCGACGCCGACCAGTCGCGCGTCGGCTACCACCTCAACCAGTTCTGCGTTTCGCTGATGAAGGCGGAGAACCGCGAGCGCTTCCTGGCCGACGAGCGGGCCTATCTCGACGAATGGCCGATGAGCGAGGAGCAGAAGCAGGCGGTGATGGCCCGCGACTTCAACCGCATGATCGGTGCGGGGGGGAACATCTATTTCCTGGCCAAGCTGTTCGCCACCGACGGCCACAGCTTCCAGTTCGCGGCGGCCTCGATGACCGGCATGACCCAGCAGGAATACGCCGAGATGATGATCCGGGGCGGCCGCCCCGTGGAGGGCAACCGTTACGCGTCCGAATGGGTCGGTCGCGACGGGGGCCGCGATCCCTATGGGAAGGCCGGCGGCAATGGCTAGAGTCACCGCCGGGGTCGCCTCTTCCCACGTGCCCGCCATCGGCGCCGCCTGGGACCTGAAGAAGACGGGGGAACCCTACTGGAAGCCCCTGTTCGACGGCTTTGAGTTCTCCAAGCGCTGGGAGGCCGAGCAGAAACCCGACGTGGTGTTCCTGGTCTACAACGACCACGCCACCGCCTTCAGCCTGGACATCATCCCCACCTTCGCCATCGGCACGGCGGCCGGGTTCAAGGTCGCCGACGAGGGATGGGGTCCCCGTCCGGTGCCCGACGTCGTGGGCGCCCCGGAGCTGGCCGCGCACATCGCCCAGTCGGTGATCCAGGACGATTTCGACCTGACCCTGGTCAACAAGATGGACGTCGACCACGGCCTGACCGTGCCGATGACCCTGATGTTCGGCCAGCCCGAGGCGTGGCCGTGCAGGGTCATCCCCTTCGCCGTCAACGTCGTGCAGTTCCCCCCGCCCTCGGGCGCGCGGTGCTTCGCCATCGGCAAGGCCATCCGCAAGGCCATCGAAAGCTTCCCCGAGGACCTGAACGTCCAGGTCTGGGGCACAGGCGGCATGAGCCACCAGATCTCCGGGGCCCGCGCCGGACTGATCAACCGGGCGTTCGACCAGGCCTTCCTCGACGGCATGGCCAAGGACCCGTCGGCCCTGATCCGGATGCCGCACGTCGACTATATGCGCGAGGCCGGGGCCGAGGGCGTCGAGCTGGTCATGTGGCTGATCATGCGCGGCGCCATGGACGCCGACGCCCGCGAAATCTACCGCTTCTACCACGTACCCGCCTCCAACACGGCGGTCGGGCACCTCATCCTCGAGAACAACCCATGAAAGCCATCCTCGCCGGCGCCGGCGCTTTCGGCCTCAAGCATCTGGACGGGATCAGGAATATTCCCGGCGTCGAAGTGGTCTCCCTGGTCGGGCGCACCCTGGAGGCGACCAGGGAAGCCGCCGCCAGATACGGTATCGGCCACTACACCACCGACCTGGCCGAGGCCCTGGCCCTGCCGGGCGTGGAGGCCGCCATCCTCGCCACCCCGACCCAGGTGCACGCCTCCCAGACCATCCAGTGCCTGCGCGCCGGCAAACACGTCCAGGTCGAGATCCCCGCCGCCGACAGCTGGGCCGACGCCCAGGCGGTCAATGCGATGCAGCAGGAGACGGGCCTGGTCTGCATGGTCGGCCACACCCGCCGGTTCAACCCGTCGCACCAGTGGATGCACAACCGGATCAAGGCCGGCGAGCTGCACATCCAGCAGATGGACGTGCAGACCTATTTCTTCCGCCGCACCAACATCAACGCCGCCGGCGAGCCCCGCTCCTGGACCGACCACCTGTTGTGGCACCACGCGGCCCACACCATCGACCTGTTCCAGTACCAGACCGGCGAGGACGTGGTCCTGGCCAACGCCATCGAGGGCCCGTTCCACCCGACCCTCGGCATCGCCATGGACATGTCGATCCAGCTCAAGACCCGGTCCGGGGCGATCTGCACCCTTTCCCTGTCGTTCAACAACGACGGGCCCCTGGGCACCTTCTTCCGCTACATCTGCGACAACGGCACCTATCTGGCCCGCTACGACGACCTCTTCACCGGCAAGGAAGAGCAGGTGGACGTCTCCAAGGTCGCCGTGTCGATGAACGGCATCGAGCTGCAGGACCGGGAATTCTTTTCCGCCATCGCCGAAGGCCGCGAGCCCAATTCCTCGATCCGTCAGGTGCTCAACACCTACAAGGTCATGGGCGAATTGGAGAAGCAGCTGGAGGCCGCCCGCTGAGCGCCGCCATGTCCACCCGCCGCATCGCCGGGGTCGAGATCGTCGAGGTCGGCCTCGGCTGCATGAGCCTGTCCCACGCCTACGGTCCCCCGACCGAGCCGGCGGCGGCGATCCGCCTGCTGCAGGCCGCCCTCGACCTCGGCTACACCCTGCTCGACACCGCCAGCCTGTATGGCGGCGGGGCCAACGAGGCCCTGGTCGGCCAGGCGCTGAAGGGCCGTCGCAACGGCGTCTTCCTCGCCACCAAGGGCGGACTGGCGATCAGCGCCGAGGGCAAGCGCGAGATCAACGGCCGGCCCGAGACCCTGAAGGCCAACTGCGACGAGAGCCTGAAGCGGCTGCAGACCGACGTGGTCGACCTCTACTACCAGCACCGCCTCGACCCGAAGGTGCCCATCGAGGACAGCGTCGGGGCCATGGCCGACCTGGTCGAGGCCGGCAAGGTCAAGGCCATCGGCCTGTCCGAGGTCTCCGCCGCCACTCTGCGCCGGGCCCACGCCGTCCACCCGATCGCCGCGCTCCAGTCCGAATATTCCCTGTGGACCCGCAACGCCGAGGTCGCCGCCCTGGCCGCGTGCCGCGAGATCGGGGCGGCCTACGTCGCTTTCAGCCCGGTGGCGCGGGGCTTCCTGGCCGGGTCGGTGCGCGACGTCGAGACCCTGGCCCCCGGCGACATCCGCCGGGCCATGCCGCGCTTCCAGGGCGAGGCCTTCCGCCACAACCTGACGCTGCTGCCCGGATACGAGGCCGTCGCCCGCGAGGTCGGCTGCACCATGGGCCAACTGGCCCTGGCCTGGCTGCTTACCGTCGACGAGATCATCGTCCCCATTCCGGGCACGACCCGGACGACGCACCTGGCGGAGAACCTGGGCGCTGCGGGCCGAAGGCTGTCGCCCGAGGTGATGGCGCGGCTGGACGCCCTGATCAATCCGAGGACCGTGGAAGGGCCGCGCTACAACGCCGCTTCCCAGGCCGACATCGACACCGAGGAGCTCGTCCCATGAGCGTCGTCTACCAGAACATCCGGCGCGCCGACGCCGCCACCGCCGACGGCTTCAAGGACTATGGCGTGGCCACCGTGCACGAGGCGCAGGGGCGCAAGGGGCTGATGGCCCCCTATATGCGTCCGATCTATCCGGGCGCCCACATCGCCGGGACGGCGGTCACGGTGGAGGTTCCCCCCGGCGACAACTGGATGATCCACGTGGCGGTGGAGCAGTGCCGGGCCGGGGACATCCTGGTGGTGGCCCCGACCTCCTATTGCGACATGGGCTATTTCGGGGACCTCTTGGCCAGTTCGCTGATGGCGCGGGGGGTGCGCGGGCTGATCATCGACGCCGGGGTGCGCGACGTCGCCGACCTGACTAGGATGAAGTTCCCGGTCTGGTCGAAGTGCGTCTCCGCCCAGGGCACGGTCAAGGAGACCGTCGCCAACTGCAACGTCCCGGTGGTCTGCGGCGGGGCCCTGGTCCATCCGGGAGACGTGATCGTGGCCGACGACGACGGGGTGGTGGTGGTCCGCCGCAAGGAGGCCGGCCCCGTCCTGGCCAAGAGCAAGGCCCGCGAGGAGAAGGAAGCGGCCACCCGCGCGCGGCTCACGGCCGGCGAACTCGGCCTCGATTTCTACAAGTTCCGCGAGCCCCTGGCGGCCAAGGGCCTGAAGTGGATGGACCAGCCGCCCGAGGAGTGAGACCGGCGCTTCCCCGCCGAGGGGAAGACTGGGGTAGGATCACGGGTCGAAACCAGCGGAGGACCCCGCAATGCAGACGGCCATTCCCTGCGTGGCGATGCGCGGCGGCACCTCCAAGGGCCTGTTTTTCCGCGCCTCGGACCTGCCAGCGGACGTCGAGACCCGCGACCGGGTGCTGATGGCGGCCATGGGCTCGCCCGACGCGCGCCAGATCGACGGCATGGGCGGGGCCCATCCCCTGACCAGCAAGATCGCCATCGTCAGCCCGGCCACCCGTCCCGACGCGGACGTGGACTATCTTTTCCTGCAGGTCTTCGTCGACAAGCCCCGGGTCGACGGCTCGCAGAACTGCGGCAACATGCTGGCCGGAGTCGGCCCCTTCGCCATCGAGCACGGCCTGATCCCGGCCCGGAACGGCCTGACCGAAGTCCGCATCCACATGGTCAACAGCGCCAGCATCGCCGTCGCCGCGATCCAGACCCCCGGCGGGGAGATCGAATACGAAGGCGCGGCCCGTATCGACGGCGTCCCCGGCACCGCCGCCCCCATCCCCATCGACTTCCTCGACGTGGCCGGCTCCACCTGCGGGGCCCTGCTGCCCACCGGCAAGGCCCGCGACAGCGTCGACGGGATCGAGCTGACGTGCATCGACAACGGCATGCCCGTGGTGGTGATGCGCGCCGGCGACTTCGGCAAGACCGGCTATGAGAGCCCCGAAGAGCTGGAGGCCGATGCGGCGCTGAAGGCGCGGATCGAGGCGATCCGGCTGAAGGTCGGGCCGATGATGAACCTGGGCGACGTGATCCGGAAGACCGTGCCCAAGATGTGCCTGGTCGCCCCGCCCCAGCACGGCGGCGTCATTTCGACCCGGAACTTCATTCCCCACCGGGTGCACGAAGCCATCGGGGTATTCGGCGCGGTCAGCGTCGCCACCGCCTGCGTCACCCCGGGCTCGGTCGCCGCCGAGGTGGCGGGCGTCGCCGACGTCTCGGCGGTCAAGGAGCTGGAGGTCGAGCATCCCACCGGCTTCTTCACCGTGGCCATGGACGTCGAACTGGAGGGCGAGGGGATCAGGGTCCGCCGCTCGGCCCTGCTGCGCACCGCCCGCAAGCTGATGTCGGGAAGCGTCTTCATCCCCCGCAGGGTCTGGGGCGGACTATGAGCGCGATCTCCAGAGTCGCCCTGATCGGCCTGGGCGAGGTCGGCCAGATCCTGGCCCAGGACCTGAGGACGGCCGGCGTGACCGATATCGCCGCCTGGGACATCCGCTTCGCCGACCCGGACAGCCCGCCCAGCCGCGCCGCCGTCGCCCTGGGCCTGCGCGCAGCCGCGAGCGGCGCCGACGCGGCCCGCGGCGCCCAGTTGATCGTCAGCGCCGTGACCGCCGCCTCGGACGTGGACGCGGCCGGGGCGGCGACCGCCGGGGTCGAACCGGGCGCCTTCTTCCTCGACCTCAACTCCGCCTCGCCGGGGGAAAAATCCAGGTCGGCCGCCCTGATCGAGGCGGCCGGCGGCCGCTATGTCGAGGCGGCGGTCATGACCCCCTACCCGCCCCGGCGCATCGCCTCCTACATGCTGCTGGGCGGGCCGCACGGGACGGCCTTCATGGAGGCCGCGGGCGGCCTGGGCTTCGCCGGCAAGCCCTTCTCCGACACGGTCGGCCAAGCCTCGGCCGCCAAGATGTGCCGCAGCGTGATGATCAAGGGCATCGAGGCCCTGGTCACCGAGTCCATGCTGACGGCTCGCCACTACGGGGTCGAGGACACGGTGCTGGCCTCCCTGTCGGACCTGCTGCCGATCCCGAGCTGGCCGGAGCTGGCCGAATACATGATCTCGCGCGCGCTCGAGCATGGGGTCCGCCGGGCCGAGGAGATGCGCGAAGCCGCCCGCACCGTGGCGGAGGCCGGGGTGGAGCCCCTGATGGCCGCCGCCGCCGCCCAGCGTCAGGATTGGTCCGCGACCCACAAGGCGGCGCTGAAGGCCAAGGGGCTGGGCCCCATGCTCGACGCCATGGCGGCGCAGACCTAGCCTCTCGGAAGGCCGGCGGCGGAAAAAAGGCCGCTCCTCTCGGGGCGGCCTGGAGGTGACGATGTGGAAAGTCCGATAGTCGCGGGGTCGGAGGGTCCAGTTCCTCGCCCGCGTTGATATGACGTCCTGGCAAGGTCGGCGCCTCCACGATTTTGGCGCATCGCCTCAGCGAGCTCCGGGCCGTTGCTTTCGGGCAACGCCCCCTCGCCTCGCCCCCTCCGGCATGCGATGCTCGGCCCCATGAACTCGCGCTCGCCAGCGCCTGCTGGCCCGTCCGAAGTGTCGACCGAGCTGCAGGCCGGGCCGGCCGGAACCACCGAGGCCTTTCCCCGCGTCGCCTGGCGCGGCGGCGACCACATGCCGGGCTTCCGCACCCTGCCTGACGAGATTCCGATCGCCCTTGTCCACGACGCTGTCACCACGGCGGTGATGATGGCCACCCCCGCCGACCTGGAGGACTTCGCCCTCGGCTTCAGCCTCAACGAGGGGCTTGTCGATCGGCCGGAGCAGATCCAGTCCATCGAAATGGTCCGGGGCGACCTGGGAATCGAGCTCAGGATGTGGCTTCCGCCCGAGAAGAGCGCCGCCCTCACCGCGCGCCGCCGCCGCCTGGCCGGGCCCACCGGAAGCGGCCTGTGCGGGATCGACAGCCTGGCCGAGGCGGTGCGGCCTCCCCGCCCGGTCGCCGCCCAGTTGCAGATCACCGTCGACCAGGTGCAGACCGCGATGCGGCTGTTGGCCGAAGCCCAGGCCTTGAACAAGGCGACGCGGGCCGTGCACGCCGCCGGGTTCTGGAGTCCCCACTACGGCATGGCCGCGGTGCGCGAGGACGTGGGCCGTCACAACGCCCTGGACAAACTGGCCGGGGCCGTCGCCCGCCGGCGGCTGCGGCGCCCCGGCGTGGTGGTGCTGACCAGCCGGGTGTCGGTGGAGATGGTGCAGAAGACCGCCGCCATGGGGGCGCCCATCCTGGTCGCGGCCTCGGTTCCCACGGCCCTGGCGGTGCGCACGGCCGAGGCGGCCGACATCACCCTGGCGGCGCTCGCTCGCGGCGACGGCTTCGAGGTGTTCACCCGCCAGGATCGGATCGTATCGCTTTGAACCGCCTTTTCGGTCTGGTGCTGGCTGGGGGCATGTCGACCCGGTTCGGGGCCGAGAAGGCCGCCGCCTTGCTGGATGGAAAGCCCCTGCTCGTCCATGCCCGCGCGGCCCTGGCGGGATGCAGCCGGGTCGCGGTCAGCGCCGAGGCCGGCTCCGAAGCCGAGCGCCTTGCCCGGGACCACGGCCTTGCGGTGGTCTACGACGCTCCCGGCCATGCGCGCGGGCCCCTGGCCGGGGTCGCGGCGGGGCTGGCCTGGGGCCGGGACCTGGGCGCTGAGCGGCTGGCCCTGGCCCCATGCGATACGCCGCGCATGACGGCCGCCATGGTCGGACGGATGGATCGGGCGCTGCGGCCCGCCGACCTGATCGCCGCCGCCCTCACCGAGGATGGACTGCACGCCCTGTGCGCGGTGCTGCGGATCTCGGCGCTCGACCCGATCGCCGAGGCCATGGCGGACGGCGCGCACCCGCCGGTGCGGTCCCTGTGGCGGGCGATAGGGCTGAGGGAGATCCGCTTCGACGACGCGAGCGCCTTCGCCAACGTCAACCGCCCTGAAGACCTGGACCGGCTGGCCTAGGCCCTCGTCTGAAACTTGCGCCGGATTGACGCCCGCGAACCGGCGTCATAGGTGAAGGCCTCCTTTGGGGAGTAGCCGCCCTCGCGTTCAGAGGGGCCCGCGTCAACACACTTGGCCTTCGGGTCATGGCGCGAGCAGTCGCAGGACCTGGCGAGACCATTGGCGACGGCGAGCGCTCCGGTCGGGGGCGGCGTCGGCGCTATTGGCTTGTCCGCTTGCCCCGACCCGGAGACCCCGATGCCGCTCATGGTTCAGACCGTCGCCCTGCTGCTTGGCTCGGCCGGCGTGATCTATTTCGCCTGCGAGTTCTTCGTGAACGGGGTCGAATGGGTCGGTCACAGGCTGGCGGTGGGACAGAAGGCCACCGGCACCATCCTGGCCGCGTTCGGCACCGCCCTGCCGGAAAGCGTCGTCACCTTCGTCGCCGTCGCCTTCGGAACGAGCACGGCGCAGAAGGAGATCGGCATCGGCGCGGCCCTCGGCGGTCCCCTGGTCCTCGCCACCGTCGCCTATGCGGTGGTCGGCTGGTCCCTGTTCCTCACCCGGCGGCGGCTTCCCTCGGGCGAGGCGGCGCGGGCGGATTGGGGACGGCTAAGCCGGGACCAGACCTGGTTCGTCGTCATCTTCGTCGTGAAGCTGGCTCTGGGCGTGGTGATGTTCGCCTACAAGCCGTGGCTCGGGGCCGCCTTCCTGGCCGCCTACGGGTTCTATTTCTGGAAGGAGATGCGCGGCGGCGGCGAAACGGAGACCGAAGAAGGCGAGCGGGAGCCGCTCCGGTTCGCCCCCAAGGCCGCCACGCCGCCGACCGCCGTCGCCGTGGTCCAGACGGTCGCCGCCCTGATCGTCATCTTCGTCGCCTCCCGCGTGTTCGTCGCCCAGATCGACGCGCTGGGACCCATGCTCGGCATCCGCCCGCAGCTCCTGGCCCTGCTGGTCAGCCCCATCGCCACCGAGCTGCCGGAAACGCTCAATGCGATCATCTGGATACGGCAGGGGAAGGTGCGCCTGGCCCTGGCCAACATCAGCGGCGCCATGATGATCCAGGCCACGGTCCCGTCCGCCTTCGGGCTTTTCTTCACGCCGTGGATGCTGGACCGGTCCCTGGTCCTCGCGGGCGTGATCACCCTGGTCGCCGTCGTCGCCCTGCTGTTGGCGTTCCGCAGCGGCCGGGTGTCCCGGACGATGCTGTCGTGGATGGCGGCCGGCTACCTCGCCTTCGCGGCGCTTCTCGTCGCCCTGCACCTGTGACGGGCCGCGCTTCGCCCTACCCCTCCGGCCAAAGCCGCGCCGCGCCGATCACCCCGGACGAGTCCCCGTGCCGCGCCTTGACCACGCGGGTCAGGCAGACGTCCGAGAACAGGTTGCGGGCCAGCACCGGCGGAACCTCGGCATAGAGCTCCTCCACGTTGGACATGCCGCCGCCGAGCACGAACACGTCCGGGTCGCAGACGTCGGCGACCACCGCCAGCCCCCGGCCCAGGCGGTCGACGTAGCGATCGAGCGCCTTCCGGGCCCTGTCCTCCCCCGCCCGGGCCCGGTCGACGATGGCGTCGGCGTGCAGGGCCTCGCCGCCGGCGCGCCGGTAGTCGGCCTCGAAGCCCTTGCCCGACACCCACAGCTCCATGCAGCCGAGGCGGCCGCACCAACACCGGGGACCCGGGTATTCCTCCGCCGCCGGCCAAGGCAGGGGCGTGTGGCCCCATTCCCCGCCGACGCCGTTGACGCCCTCGACGATCCGGCCGTCGACCACCAGCCCGCCGCCGCAGCCCGTGCCCAGGATCACCCCGAACACCACGCGCGCGCCCGCCTGTTCGGGGGCCTCCGACAGGACGAAGCAGTTGGCGTCGTTCTCAAGGCGGACGGGGCGGCCCAGCCGGGCCTCCAGGTCCTGGCGGAACGGCCGCCCGTTCAGCCAGGTGGAGTTGCCGTTGCGGATCAGGCCCGTGCGCGGAGAGATCGAGCCGGGGATGCCGACCCCGACGGAGGCGCCAGCGCCGCCGGCCGCCTGTTCCACCTTCGCCACCAGGTCGCCGACCGCGGCCACCGCCGCGTCATAGGCGCCGGGATTGGGGACCCGCTGCCGGACCCGGAGCACGCCGTCGCGGTCGAGGGCGGCCGCCTCGATCTTGGTGCCGCCGAAATCGACGCCGATCCGCATCCTTTGCCTCCTCGGCCTCCGGCGCCGACATCAAATCTTCACTTGCCCCGGCGCTCCGGCCGGGACAATCGCACCGGCGCCGACCCCGGCGACGGCTCGACCGGCTTGGCCGTTCGTTGCACAATCGGCCCCCTTCGGGCGAGCCGGGTCGGTTCAACCGGAAGGACGTCGCGGCAGACAGTTGAGTGAATCGGCTCCAATGACCAACACCTCCTTCCGCCGCCGCCGCATCGTCCCGGTGAAGACGGGATTTGGGCCGAAGCCGATGGGCGCGGCGGGCGTGATCGCCGCCCTTTGCCTGGGCTCGGCCCTGCCGGCGCAGGCCGGGGACGACGGCGGCTCCGCCTATGTGGTCCTGGGCGAGCAGGGCGCGGCGGTGGCCAGGGTCGTCACCGCCGGGCCCGCCTGCCCCGTGCTCACGGTCGACGGGAAACGGCGCCGGATGCGCCTGCGCGCCGGGCCGGCGACCGAACCTCAGCGGCCCACCCGATCCGCCCCGGCCCTGTCCAAGCCGTCGGAATTCCCCGTCTCCACCTGCGAGCTGGTCGTCGGCCGCGGCGTCCACGCCCTGCGCCTGGCCGGACGAAAGCTCCCCGCCCCCAAGCTTCGCTACGACCGGATCGTGGTCATCGGCGACACCGGCTGTCGGGTGAAGGCGTCGGACAACGCCTACCAGGCCTGCAACGATCCGGCCCGATACCCCTTCGCCAAGGTGGCCGCCGCCGCCGCGGCCTGGAAGCCGGACCTCGTGGTCCACGTCGGCGACTACCTCTATCGCGAAAACCCCTGTCCCGCGGACCAGCCCGGATGCGCCGGCACGGTCTGGGGCTATGGCTGGGACGCCTGGCGGGCGGACTTCTTCGGCCCGGGCGCGAAGCTGCTGGCCGCCGCGCCGTGGGTCATGGTGCGGGGCAACCACGAGAACTGCGCGCGGGCCGGCCAGGGCTGGTGGCGCTTCCTGGAGCCGCGGAGGCTGGAGGCGGGACGCGACTGCAACGACCCGGCCGACGACGCCCGCGGCGACGCCGACGACCCCTACGCCGTGCCGCTGGGGGGGCGCACCCAGATCGCCGTGCTCGACCTGGCCGACACCACCAACGACGCGATCCCCGCGACCAGCCCGCTCTACGCCCAGTTCCGCGACAGCTACCGCAAGCTCGACGCCCTCACGGGCCAGGCCCGCGACACCATCGTCGCCCTGCACCATCCGCTGCTGGGCCTGCGCGCCGAGAAGGACCTCACGGTCAAGCCGGCGGCCGATGGGATCGTTTCGGTGTTCGAGGCGCAGAACCCCGCCCTGCTGCCCAAGGGGGTCTCGGCTGTCCTGGCCGGCCACGTCCACGTCTGGGAGCAGATCAGCTTCTCCAGTCCCCACCCCAGCCAGTTCGTGGCCGGCTTTTCCGGCACCCAGGAGGACATCGTGCCCCTGCCCGAGCATCTGGCTCCCGGCGCCAGCCCGGCGCCGGGCGCGGTGATCGACAGGTTCAGCTCCTGGGTCGACGGCTTCGGCTTCATGACCCTGCAGAGGACCGGGCCGCGGACCTGGTCGGTGCAGGTCCACGACGTCGACGGCAAGGTCCGCAACCGCTGCCGCATCGTCGGGCGGCGGTCGTCCTGCGACCTGGCTCAGGTCCGCTAGATCCGGGCGCGGCTCAACAGTCCGCGCAGGGACCAGCCCTCCATCCGGCCCCAGACGACCAGTCCGGGGACCCCGAGGATCATTTCGCGCAGGCGGCGGACGAAGGACAGGGCCAGGGCCTGGTCGGGACCGACGCCGAACAGGCCGCAGACCAGGATATAGCCCCCCTCCTGCACCCCCAGCGCTCCCGGAACGGCGAAGCCGGCGGCGCGGACCCCCTGCCCCAGGCTGTCGATCACGAAGGCCTCGGCCAGGGTCGGATGCAGGCCAAGCACGGCCATGGCCACGAAGGTCTCGACCGTCCCCAGCATCCAGGCCACCAGATGCCATCCGGCCGAGGTCCACAGCCGCTTCGGCTGCCGGTAAAGCGAGACCACGGCGTCGTGCAGGCCGCTGGTTTCCCCCAGGGTCGCCCAGTCCTGGCCCGCGCTGATCTTGTCGAGCAGCCGCTCCACCAGCTTCAGCAGGCCGAGCCGCGGCGCCAGCACCATGGCCACCGCGATCACCCCCCCGGCGGCGATGGCCCGTTCGGCGATGCTCGCCACCTTCAGGTCATGCGGGGCGAGCAGGAAGAAGGCCAGGCCCATCAGGGTATAGGCGAAAAGCGAGAAGATGCCCGCCGCCACGTCCACGGTGCAGCTGGCCGCCGCCGTCCGCACGCTGACCCCCTCTGCGATCAGCAGCCGGCCGCGGACGAATTCCCCCCCGACCTGGGCGACCGGCAGCAGAGCGTTCACCGCTTCCTTGATCCAGCGCAGCTTGAACAGGCGCAAGAGTCCCGGCGGTCTGGGGTCCTCGATCAGCTCGCGCCAGCCCAGGGCGGCGCACAGGGTCAGGGGCATGTGGGCCACGACCACGAAGAGCAGGCCCCACCCGGCCATCAGCAGGGTGCGGCCGATGGCGTCCACGTCGTTGAACACCAACAGGGCGACCACGGCCGCCAGGCCGATCGCCAGCCCGATCGCGGCGGACCACTTCACCGGAAGGACGGGTTCACGGCGCGACAGGGACGGCGGATCGGCGACACAGGCGTCCCTCGCATGACGACAAAACCGGGGTGCTTATAAACCGACCCGCGTATCGGAAGAGTGACCGCTTAGTCGCAGTGACGAGCTAACCGGCCAGACGGGCCTGCTCGCGTTCGGCATGGCCGAAGGCCACGGCGTCGTCCACGTCGAGCCAGAACCGCGCGCCGATGTCGAAGGTGCGGGCCAGGCCTTGGTCGGCCAGGCGCTGGACGCCGTTGGACAGCCCCCCGCTTCCGCCGGCCGCCACATCGTCTAGGATCGCCTGGATCAGCATGGGCGTGGCCAGGAACACCCCGGTGTCGAAGGCGTCGTAGGGCTCGATCCGCTTGCCGATATGCCGGATGACGCCGTCGGAGCCGGTCTGGACCCGGGTGACGTCCTCCAGGTCGACGAGCGGGTTCTCCAGCCGCCGGTCGATGGCCAGGGTCAGGCCCCGCTCCGGCGCGTCCGAGGCGATCAGGGCCTGGACGATTTCCGGGTCGAACAGGTGGTCGGACATCAAGAGCAGGAACCGCTCCCCCGCGGCGGGCGCGGCGGCGACGACCGACAGGCCGTTGGCCAGCCGCCAGTCGTCGTTGCGCACCGTGGCGATCTCAAGCCCCCGCCGGGCCGAAAGCTCGGCCAGGAAGGTCTCGAGGATCTGCGCCTCATAGCCGGTGACGACCACGAACTCCGTGGCGCCGCCCGCCAGGGCGGCCAGGATGACCCGCTCGATCAGGGGTACGCCAAGCACCGTCGCCAGGGGTTTGGAGCGCGCAATCGCCCGCAGCCGGGAACCCTGGCCAGCGGCGATGACGACACACCTCACTCCGCGGCGATCCTCGAAGCCTCGGCGATGAAGGCTTCGGTCATCCGATGGGCCTCGTCATCGGTGAACTGCAGCGGCGGATGCTTGCAGAAATAGGCCGACGGCCCGACCACCGCGCCGCCCTGCCCTCGGTCCAGCGCCAGCTTGCAGCAGCGGATGGCGTCGACCACCACGCCGGCCGAGTTCGGCGAATCCTCGACCGACAGGCGCACCTCGATGTTCATCGGCACGCCGCCGAACAGGTCGCCTTCGAGCCGCAGGAAGCAGAGCTTGTTGTCGTTCAGCCACGGAACATAGTCCGAAGGGCCGACGTGGATGTTGTCGTCGGCCATGCGCTCTTCCAGGACCGACTGCACCGCCTCGGTCTTGGAGGTCTTCTTCGAACTCAGACGGTTGCGGTCCGTCATGTTGAGGAAGTCGGTGTTGCCGCCGGTGTTCAGCTGGTAGGTGCGATCGACGGTCACGCCGCGCTGCTGGAACAGGTTGGTCAGGGTGCGGTGGACGATGGTGGCGCCGATCTGGGCCTTCACGTCGTCGCCGACGATCGGCAGGTTGCGCTCGCGGAAGCGCTTTTCCCACGCCGGGTCCGAGGCGATGAACACGGGGATGCAGTTGACCACGCCGACTCCGGCGGCCAGGGCGCACTCCATGTAGAACTCGCTGGCCTCCTGCGAGCCCACGGGCAGGAAGTTCACCAGGATCTCGGCCCGGCTGTCCTTCAGCGCCTTGACCACGTCGGCCTTGGTCGGCTCGGGCGCCTTGGAACGGACGAAGCTCCGGTCTGCCGGGGCCCGGTCCATGTGGGCGGCGACCCCGTCCAGCACGACGCCCATCTGCACCTTGACCCCGCTCGGCGGCACATTGGCGGCGAACACCGCCGTGCAGTTCGGCTTGGCGAAGATGGCCTCGGAGATGTCGAGGCCGACCTTTCGCTCGTCGATGTCGTAGGCGAGCACGAAGTCGATGTCGGCTACCGCGTAGCCGGCGATGGTGTGGTGCATGAGACCCTGGCTGGTCTCGTTGCCTGCGCCGTAATAGGCGATCCCCTGGACCAGCGAACTGGCGCAATTGCCGACGCCGACGAGCGCCACCCGAATCTTGGACATGCAGCCTTCCTAGTTAGTTGCAAAACACCCGGCGGTGCGAGTGGCGGTGCGATCGAGCCGGATTGAGCGCCCCAAATGCGCGCAGCACCCATTGCTGCACGGCCCCTTCCGCCCCAGGAGATCGGGGTTGATAGACCCGAACCGGCGCTATGACGACATCATGACACCGAAGCCTCAAGTAAAAAATGGCTTTCCGTCGTCGTCCGGCAGCGGCCCTTAGTCGCTTGACCTGCCCCCCGCCCGCCCCGCAGGTTGCGCCGCGCCTGCCCGCAAGCCTCGGATGGCCAAGGAAATTGATCTGTCGATGAGTTCACTCGCCGCTCCCGCCTACGTCTCGCAGGCCCCCGCGCCGGGGCGGCCGGCCGAAATCGAGGAATGGAGCAACCTAAGGTTGATTCATCCAATTTCGCGCGCGTTGGTTGCGGTACTGATTCCCACCGGCGTCTCGCCCAACGCCGTCTCCATCCTGGGGGCGGTGATGGCGGCGGCGGCGGCCGGCGCCTTCGTCCTGTTGCCCTGGCCGGCGTCGGCCCTGGTCGGGCTGGCGTGCCTGCTCGGCTGGCATGTGTTCGACGGCGCCGACGGGGACCTGGCGCGGCGGACGGGGCGCGCCTCTCCCAACGGCGAACTGGTGGACGGGCTTTGCGACCACCTGGGCCAGGCCTCGATCTACCTGGCCTTCGCCCTGATGCTGTCGGACGGGATGGGCCTGTGGGCCTGGGTCCTGCCCCTGATGGCGGGACTGTCGCGGGCGGGCCAGGCCAGCGCCTACGAGGCCTGCCGGCGCAACTATCGGCGCTGGGTCTATGACGCGCGGTGGATCCGTCAGACCCTGGCGAGGTCGGACGAGGCGAAGGGCTCGGCCGCGCGCCGGCTGAAGCTGGCCCTGGCCCGAACCTATGTCGCGATCTCCCGTCTGGTCAGCGCCGACGACCGGGCGGTGGAATGGACGATGGAACGGCTGACCGCCGAGGGGGGCGACGTGGCGACGACCGCGCGGCAGCTCTACCGCCGGCGGATGGCCCCCCTGGTCAAGCGGGCCTCGACCCTGAGCGCCAACTACCGCAGCCTGGCGGCCTTCCTGAGCGTGCTGGCCGGGGCGCCTCTGGGGTTCGTGCTTTACGAGCTGGTCGCCCTGAATCTCGTCCTGGTCTGGCTGAGATGGTCCGAGGCCCGCGCCAACCGCGACCTCGTCGAGGCCCTCGCCGCCCTGGAAGCTTCCCCGAGCTGAGGATCAGAGACCGAAGGCCAGGGTTAGTCCGAAGGTCCGTGGCCGCAGCGGCGTCACCTGTCGCACATAGCCCAGGCTGAAGGGATCGCCGAAGGCGAAGGTGTCCCCTCCCGAATCGGCGGGGTTGTCCACGAAGGCGGTCAGTCGCCCCCCCCCGGCCTCCACCCCCGCCGAGAGCCGGCCGGTGACGTAGTCGCCCATCGGCTGGTTGTTCTGCTCTTCCAGGGTCAGGATCGAGGCGCCGACATAGGCGACCCGTCCGTGCAGCACCGCCGTCAGGCCGCCGCCCAGGGCGTGGGTGTAGTCGAGGACGACCGCGGCCGAATGCTGCGGCACGGCGGGGAAACTGGCGTTGCGTCGGGCCGGATAGGTCGGGTCGCGATCCCTCAGCCGGGGACCGTTGGCCAGGAGGTTGATCCGCAGGTCGAGGTGCGAATCGAACCGGTGCTCGGCCTCGATCTCCACGCCCTTGTTGTCGCCGCGTCCGACGTTGGCGGTATAAGGCAGGCCCGAGGGCAGGAACTGGTCCGATTGGATGTTCCGCCAGTCGTCGTAGTACAGCGCCGACCGGATCTGCGTCCGCCCGCCCATCAGCGATATCTTGGCCCCCAGCTCGAAGTTCCACAGCTGGTCCGGCTGGAACAGGCGGTCGGGCTGGCGCCCGCTCGTGGCGGTGAACAGCTGGCCGTTCCGGCCGCTGGTGTTGAACCCGCCCACCCGATAGCCCTCGGAAGCCAGGATATAGAACAGGCTCGCCGGCGAGGACTGCCAGCTCAGCACGGCCTTGGGCGACAGGTCGTTGGTCTCGGTCTTGCCGCTGAAATCGCGCGCGCTCGCCGGCTGTCTCACCGCCGAGGTGGTGCTCAGCCAGGAGTGGAACACCCTGAGCCCGGCGGTCGCGGTCAGGGTCGAGGTCAGGGGGTAGGACGCCTCCCCGTACAGGGCGACCTCCCCGAGGTGGTCGCGGCGGTGCTCCAGATAGAGCGGGCCGGCGACGGCGGGGTCGAGGGCCTCCAGCCTCAGGGTGCTGTTCTGGATGGCGTTGGAGCCGAACGCGCCGATCAGCCATTGCAGCCGCCCTCCCGGGGGCGAGGTCATCACCGCCTCGGCCACCGCCTGGCGCACCCGGTTGAGATCGTCGAACGCCCCTGCGCCCGGCGGCGCTCCGAACAGGGGCAGCACCAGGGAGGCGTCGTAACGGCTGGTGAAGTCGTGGGCGACGAAGGCGGTGGAGACCTTCAGCCGCCCCCATCCGCCGCCGCCTTCCAAGGTCGCAAAGGCCTGGGCGAAATCGTTGTCGTGCGGCTCGCGGACTTGGTTGGCGCGCTCCAGCCGCGGCAGGGCCTGGTCGGCGTACTGGCTGTCGTCGGAATTGAGCCTCTGGTAATTCAGGCCCGTCGTCAGCTTCCAGTCCCCGTTCAGCGCCGCGGCCAGGGCGACCCGCCCGCCGAGCCGCTGGGTGCGGTTGACGTTGTTGATGCCCAGGCGGACGTCGTCGATATAGCCGCCGCTGTCCTCGTGATAGACCACCCCGCGCAGGGCCAGCCGGCCCGGAACCAGCGGCACGTTCATCATCGCGTCGAGGGAGGTGCTGGGCCGGCCGAATCGGGTGACGGCGCCGCCCAGGGCGACGCCCACGGCCGGAGCGTCGAGATCGGGCTTGCGGGTGATGATGCGGATGATGCCGCCGATCGAGCCCACGCCGTACAGCGACCCCTGCGGACCGCGCATCAGCTCCACCCGGTCCACGTCCACCAGCCGCAGGTCGGGGTCGGGGGCGTTGTAGGTGATGGGGACATCGTCGAGGTAGAGCCCGACGGTGGACTGGGTGCGGCCGGTGAACGCCCCGTCGGACAGGCCGCGCACGAACACCTTGTTGCGTCCCGGCCCCAGGTTGGTGGAGGTGACGCCGGCGAACTCCGCCGCCAGGTCGGGCAGGTTGTCGATCCTGCCGGCGGCCAACAGCACCGACGGCGCCGTGCTCACCGAAGCGGGGACGCGTTCGATCAGCGAGGGCCGCTTGGTCGCCGTCACGGTCACGTCGAGCACGACGTCGGAGGCCCTGTCGGCCGCCGCCTCCGCGGCCAAGGGCGCGCGTTTCGCAATGGCCGGCGCGCGCCGGACGATGCGATAGGTCCTGGAGTCCACCGCCTCGAAGGTGCAGTGGGCGTTCGCCAGCAGTTGGGCCAGGCCCTCGGCCACGGTCAGCCGGCCGCTCACCGCCCGCGCCTCGCCGCCGCCGCACAACGCCATGTCGCGGGCGCCGATGGAGACCCCCGCCTGCAGGCCGAACTCGACCAGGGCGTCGCCGAGGGGTTGGGCGGGGACGTGGAACGCGACGGCGGGTCCCTGGGCCCAGGCTCCGGCGGGAGCCAGAAGAGCGGCGCCGGCCAGGGCGGCGGCCCAACCGCCATGGCGTGGCCGAAAATGGATACCGGTTTCGGCGCTCGTCACGCGGCGACCCTACGACTCGAAGCCTTGATGCTCGACTCAAATGATCCGGTTCGAGTCGAGAAGGCTCTAGCGCGTGCGCAGGCGCAGCGTGAGTCCGTCGGCCGCCCGATCGACGGAGATCGGCAAGAAAGCCTGCAGCCGCGCGACAACCGCCTCCTCCGTATCGATCACCAGGACGCCGGAGAATTTCAGGTCCGCGGCCGGCCCGGTCACCCGCACCGGGACGACGAAATAGCGGTTCAGGTCTCCGACGATCTCGCTCAGCGGCTGGTCACGGTAGATCAGGTCGCCCCGCCGCCACGCGAAGGCTACCTCCGGATCGACCTTGTGGACAGCGGAGACCGCCTCGCCGACCCGGTGCTCGAACTGGTCGCCGACCCTCAGCAGCACGCCTTGAGCGTCCGGCCCCGCCGAGGCCGAGGCGACGCCGACCACGCCGCGGCGGACCGTGACCCTCACCAGGCCCTGAGTGTCGAGGACGTCGAACTCGGTGCCGACCACCCGGATCCGGCGGTCGCCCGCCGCGATCAGGAACGGCCGCGCGTTGTCGTGGGCGACGTCGAAAGCCGCTTCCCCCCGCGCCATCTCGACGCGGCGCGCCCGCGCCTCCAGTCGAACGCTGATGTGCGAATCGCTGTTGAGGTTGATGCGGGTGCCGTCGGCCAGAATGAGCATCCGCGTCTCGCCCTTGGCGGTCTGGTAGACCTCGGTGGGCGCCGCCGGGGGGGCCAGGACCGGGAACATCACCAGGGCGAAGCAGGCCGCGGCCAGCAGTCCGGCCGCCCATCCCCATCGCCCGATCGGCACGGACCGCGCCGTGCGACGGCGTCGCCTCGGCGCGGGTTCGGTCTTGGGCGCAGCCGCATCGAGGCCGCGGATCAGGTCAGGCGACGCCGCGGCGACCTCGAACGACAGTCGTTCGGCCCTGTCGAACGCCAGCCGATTTTGCGGCGCGGCCTCGAGCCAGTCGGCCAGGCCCTGCCAGTCCGCCTCGGTCGCGTCGGGGGCGTCGAGCCGCATGAGCCAGGCCACCGCCTCGCTCTCGGCTTTCGCCCTCCCGACGTGATCGTTCGCTGCGCTCATGGGCTTCGGCGGTCCCTTCACCAATCCAATGACGGCGCCGGGCGCGCCGATCCGCCACCGTCCGGGCAAATCATTGCGATTTTTCTCATCTGCCCACCCGCGAGAGCAGATGTTTCAGGGCCGCGCTGATGTATTTCTCGACAGAACTACGGGACACCCCGAGGGCTTCAGCTGTTTGCGCCTGACTCAATCCTTCCAGCTTGTGCAGGCGGAACGCCTGGCGGGTGGCGGCGGGCAGTTCCTCGATCGCCTGGAGCAGCAGCACCAGCCGCTGGCGCGCCGCCAGCGCCTCGTCGGCGGGACGGTCCTCGGCCACTTCCTCATCCTCGACGAAGCTGGCGTTGATCTGGCGCCAGTCGCCGTCCCTGGCCGCGGAGCGGTGCTGCTGGCGCAGCCGGTCGAGCATCAGGTTCGAGCCCATCCGGTAGAGAAAGGCCGCATTGTTCTGGACCGGCGCCTCGAGCTCCAGGCTGGCGAGCTTCAGATAGATGTCCTGCACCAGGTCTTCGGCGGCCATGGACGAACCCAGCCGCGCGGTGAAGTACCTCAGCAGGGCCTCCCGCTTCTCCAGATAGGTGGCGAGGAGCGCGGTCAGCTCGCCCTCGCTTGCCGGGACCGGCGGCGAACCCCAGACCGGCCGCCGGAGGCGCGGCGGGTAGGACGGCTGAGGCGCGACCTTGGCGGCGACGTCATTGTCTCAAGAGCCCTCGTGAGGAGGTTCGAACCGAAGCGCCGAGCGCATCACAGGCGGCTCATAGGAGCGGAGAGGCAGCGGTTGCAAGCAGCGACCACTCTTATCGTATGGACCCCGCCCGATCTGACCATGGCCGCCCGCGCCGAGTTCTGCGCCACGGCGGGCACGGTCAGGCTGATCGCATGGCCCGACGCCGCCGGACTCGCGGACGGCTACGCCAGGATGGACGGCGCCTGCTGTCCCCGCTGGAGACGCGCCTCCCGCGACGAGTTGGTCGCAAACCTGTTCATCCTCTACGCCAAGATGGTCCTGCACGGCATGAATCCCCTCGGCGTCCACCTGGCCCTGTCGGGGGTGGCGGAATACCGCGACAATCTGCCGCCGGAGCTGGCGGTCGGCCAGGGCGTCCGGCGCCCGGCCGCCGCGGTGGTCCGTCTGGCGGACTACCGCAACCCTTTGCCGGCGCCGCCGTTCAGTCAGCGCGTCTAGACCCACGCTCCGGGTGAGCCGGACCGGATCGGACCCTTGCCCCCGCCCATGGCCAGACAGACCGAGATCGCCGCCGGCCCCCTCTGGCGCGGCTGCATCCGCCTGTTGAAGGGAACGCAGCCGCTGGCCCTGCTCCTGGGCCTGTCGGGCGTGCTGCTCTTCGCCATGCTGACCGAGGAGATGCGGGAGGGCGAGACCCGCCGGTTCGACACGGCCATCCTGGTCGGCCTGCGCCACGCCGGCGACCTGGCCACGCCCCTGGGGCCGGCCTGGCTGCCGCAGACGGCGGTGGACATCAGCGCGCTCGGCGGCTTCACCGTGCTGTGGATCCTGTCCCTGGCGATCGTCGGCTACCTGCTGCTGACCCGCCGGCCGGTCGACGCGCTTTTGATCGCCGGCTCGATCGGCGGCGGCTCGCTGCTCAACACAGCCCTGAAGCTGGGGTTGGGGCGCGACCGGCCCGAAGTCGTGCCCCATCTGGTCCAGGTCCACAACGCCAGCTTCCCCAGCGGCCACGCCATGTTGTCCGCGGTCGCCTATCTGACCATCGGCGCCATGCTGGCCCGGGCCGAGACCAGCTCGCGGGTGCGGGCCTATCTCTTATCGACGGCGGTGATCCTGGTGGTGTTGATCGGGCTCAGCCGGCTGTACCTGGGGGTGCACTGGCCCACGGACGTGGTGGGGGGCTGGTGCCTGGGGTCGGCGTGGGCCCTGGGCGTCGTGGCCCTGGCCCGCCGGCTGCGCGGACCGCGAAGCCCGCCCGCCGCCGCGCCGCCCGTGGGCGAAGAATGAAAAACGCCCCGGAGCGTGCACTCCGGGGCGTAGTCTTTCAGCGATGGGGCCGGGTCAGCCGATCAGGCCCTTGGCCAGGACCGCCAGCAGCAGCAGGGCCACGATGTTGGTGATCTTGATCATCGGGTTCACCGCGGGACCCGAGGTGTCCTTGTAGGGGTCGCCGACGGTGTCGCCGGTCACGGCGGCCTTGTGGGCGTCCGAGCCCTTGCCGCCGTAGTGACCCTCCTCGATCAGCTTCTTGGCGTTGTCCCAGGCGCCGCCGCCCGAGGTCATCGAGATGGCCACGAACAGGCCGGTGACGATCACCCCCATCAGCATGGCGCCCAGGGACGAGAAGGCGTCGGCCTTGCCGGCGATGGCGCGGATGACGAAGAACAGCACGATCGGCGACGCCACCGGCAGGAGGCTCGGCACGATCATCTCGCGGATCGCCGCCTTGGTCAGGATGTCCACCGCCCGGCCGTACTCCGGCTTGACGTCATAGGTCATGATGCCGGGGTTCTCGCGGAACTGGCGGCGCACCTCGGCGACCACGGCCTCCGCCGCGCGGCCCACCGCGGTCATCGACATGCCCCCGAACAGGAAGGGCAAGAGGCCCCCGAACAGCAGGCCGACCACCACGTAGGGGTTCGACAGGTCGAAAGCCACCGCCCCGACCCCGTCGAAGAAGGAGCCCGGCGTGGCGTTGGCGGTGAAGAACTTCAGGTCCTCGGTATAGGCCGCGAACAGCACAAGGGCGCCCAGGCCCGCCGAACCGATGGCGTAGCCCTTGGTGACCGCCTTGGTGGTGTTGCCGACCGCGTCCAGGGCGTCGGTGGAGATGCGCACTTCCGGCGGCAGGCCCGCCATTTCGGCGATGCCGCCGGCGTTGTCGGTGACCGGACCGAAGGCGTCGAGGGCCACGATGAAGCCCGCCAGGGACAGCATCGAGGTGGTGGCGACGGCGATGCCGAACAGGCCGGCCAGGTTGAAGGTGAGGATGATGCCGACGATGATCACCAGGGCCGGACCCGCGGTGGCCTCCAGCGACATGGCCAGGCCCTGGATCACATTGGTGCCGTGGCCGGAGACCGACGCCTTGGCCACCGACTTGACCGGGCGGAAGCCGGTGCCGGTGTAGTACTCGGTGATCACCACGATGGCGGCGGTGACGGCGAGGCCGACGACGCCGCACCAGAACAGGCCCATGGAGTCGAAGCTCTTGGCGCCGACGGTGAGGACGTTGGGGACCAGGGCGTGGGTGACCCACCAGATCGCGCCGACCGACAGCACGCCGGTGACGACCAGGCCCTGGTACAGGGCGCCCATGATGTTGTTGCTCTTGCCCAGCCGGACGAAGAAGGTGCCGACGATCGAGGTGACGATGCACACCGCGCAGATGGCCAGGGGCAGGAGCATCATCGCCCCCACCGTCTCGGAGCCGCGGAAGAAGATCGCCGCCAGCACCATGGTGGCGACCGTGGTCACCGCATAGGTCTCGAACAGGTCCGCGGCCATGCCGGCGCAGTCGCCGACGTTGTCGCCCACGTTGTCGGCGATGGTCGCGGCGTTGCGGGGGTCGTCCTCGGGGATGCCGGCCTCGACCTTGCCCACCATGTCGCCGCCGACGTCGGCGCCCTTGGTGAAGATGCCGCCGCCCAGACGGGCGAAGATGGAGATGAGCGAGGCGCCGAAGCCCAGGGCCACCAGCGAATCGACCACCTCGCGGCTGGTCGGGTCCATGCCCAGGCCCAGCGTCAGCAGGGCGAAGTAGCCGGCCACGCCGATCAGGGCGAAGCCCGCCACCAGCATGCCGGTGATGGCGCCGGAGCTGAACGCCAGGGCCAGGCCCTTGGCCAGGCTCTCCGAGGCCGCCTGGGCGGTGCGGACGTTGGCGCGGACCGAGATCAGCATGCCCGCGAAGCCGGCGAAGCCGGACAGGACGGCACCGATCAGGAAGCCGACCGGCTCATGCCAGCTCTGGAAGAACACAGCGAGCAGGATCAGGACCACGGCGCCGACCATGGCGATGGTGAGATACTGGCGACGCAGGTAGGCCTGGGCCCCCTCCTGGATCGCCGCGGCGATCTCCTGCATCTTGGCGTTTCCGGGCGACGCCCGCATCAACACGCTCGCCTGAACGGCGCCGTAGAGCACCGCCAGCACACCGGCGGCAATGACCATCAAAAGCTCAAGCTGCATGCGTCGACCGTCCCTGGGCTTGGGGGGCGGTCGCAGCCGATTCCAGCCGACGCCGCACTCATCCCCCTTTTGATTTACGCCCGACGAAACCCCGGGCCTGAAGCGGGCCGGAGTCTTGCCGTAATTGAACACAGTGCGCAACTACGGGTCGAAGACGCAATCCTGACGAGCGCCGCCCAAATATCCTGGCCGAACAGATTCACCCACTTCTTCGCCCACTATAGGGAGGCAGGACGAACGGCGGACGCGTCGGGACCCGCCGGGTGCGGTCCCCCTCCCCGCCTCGGCTGGCGAAGGCCTATTTCGGTATGAACCGCTTGGGGGCCTGGTCGACCACCAGGACCGACGCGATCGCGCGGGGGCCGGCGATCTTGGCCGCTTCGACCATCATCACCCGCTTCAGCGCCGCCTCGTCGAGCTTGTTCGGCTCGCCCGCGACCACGAAGGGCGTCCGGTGCGCCGCGCGCACCAGGGCGTCCCGGAAGAACGGCTCCCGGGTCCGCAACTGGACCGGGTTCGAGCCCGGCGTCAGGTTCAGCCGCACGTGCACGAAGACATAGTTCACCAGCCGTCCGTTCTGGATCACGGGCAACCCGGTCTGGGCCAGGTCGACGTAGAGGCCGTTCTCGTCGTTCTTCTTCTCTTCCGCGGCGTGGACCGGCGTGGCCAGGACGGCGGCGGCGAGGAGCGGGAGAATCAGGCGGCGGCGCATGGGGTTTATTATGCCCGCCTCACCCCGCCGCCGGAAGATCGTACCCGGGGGCGGAGCGGGCCAGGCCGCCGAACAGGTCGAGCATCCGGTCCCGCCAGGCCGCGACGGGGTCATCGGCCGCGAGGATCTGGAACGGGCTGATGCAGCGGGCCCACTGGAACGGGCCGAACAGGGCGTAGTCGGCGTACATCGGCCGTTCGCCGCCGAAGAACGGCTGGTCGCGCAGGGTGGCGCGAAAGGGCGCCAGGCCGGCGCGGAAGGCGGGCGCCTTGGCCTCGCGGTCGGCGACGACGTCCTCCAGGGTCGCGCCCAGCCGTTTCTCGCGGCTGGCGCGGAAATAATCGCGGTCGCCCTCGTCCAGGCGGTCCAGGATGTCGCGCAGGACGAAGGGCGTGATGCGGACGACCAGATCGTCGGCGCAGGCGGAACAGAAGCGCGACAGGGCCGGCCCGCCGCCCCCGAACAGGCTGGGCCGGTCCGGATAGGCCTCCTCCAGATGGACGGCGATGGTCCAGGAATCGGCGATCCAGCGGTCGCCGTCGACCAGGACGGGAACCCGGCCCTGGCTTGAGGGCGCGATCGCCGCCTTGTCGACGAACCGCCAGGGTATGGTCTCCACCGCCAATCCCTTGTGGGCGAGCGCCAAGCGGGTGCGCCAGCAGTAGGGGCTGAACCGGCGCTGCGGCTCCGCCCCGGCGAGGTCGTACATCTTGAGGGTCATGTCGTTCTCCGCCCCTGTGCGCCCGCCGGGATGAGACCTGGGTTCAGTGCCGCCAGCCCGTCCGCCGGGCCAGGACCGGCTCTCCCCGGTGCAGCAGTATGGTCCCCTGGCCGTCGACCACCCGGCCGATGGGGGTCAGGGCGAAGCCGCCGGCCGCGGCGGCCATGGCCAGCGGCAGGGCGACGGTCACGTCGGCGGCGATCACCAGTTCATAGTCGTCGCCGGCGGTCGCCAAGTCCAGCAGCCCCCTGGCCGTGTCGGGCTGCAGCGCCAGCCAGGCCTTGGCGGGTCCGGACAGGGGCAGGCGCTCCAGGTCGATCTGCAGGGCCACGCCGCTCGCCTCCTCCATGTGGATCGCATCGGCGACCAGGCCGTCGGAAACGTCCAGCGCCGCGGCGGCATGGGCCAGCAGGGCCTCGCGCAGGGCGAGGCGCGGCTGCGGCAGGCGATAGCGGGCGGCCAGGGCCTCGCGCTCGGCCTCGCCCAGGCCCGGCAGGCCCCCCTGCGCCGCCATCAGTCCCAGCCCCCCGTCGCCGATGGAGCCGGTGACCATCAGCACCTGGCCGGGGCGCGCGCCCGAGCGGCGCACCATCCGGCCGGTCGGAACCCAGCCCAGCATGGTGACGCTGGCGGTCAGCGGGCCGGGGGTGGAGACGGTGTCGCCGCCGAACAGCCGGACGCCGAACGCCGCCTGGTCCTCGCCCAGGCCGGCGGCGAAGGCGGCCTTGGCCTCGTCGGCGTAGTCGTGCGGCCAGGCCACGGCGAGGAAGTAGCCGTAGGGCTCCGCCCCCTTGGCGGCCAGGTCCGACAGGTTCACCCGCAGCAGCTTGCGGGCCACCAGGTCCGGCGGATCGGAGGCGAGGAAATGCACCCCTTCGACCACCGCGTCCTTGGTCACCACCAGGTCGAAGCCGGGGCGCGGCGGGATCGCCGCCGCGTCGTCGGAAAGGTCCAGCGCCTCGGGCGCGCCCTCGCTCAGCGGCCGGAACAGCCGGGCGATGGCCTCGAACTCGTCCATGGGGGTCAGCCCTGAGGGCTGCGCACGTCGCCGGCGATCGCGTCCAGGGCGGCGTTGACGAAGCCCGCTTCGGTGGGGTCGAAGAAGGCCTTGGCCAGCTCGACATATTCATCGATCACCACCTCGGCCGGCACGTCCGACCGGCGGGCCAGCTCATAGGCGCCCGCCCGCAGGATCGCCCGCACCGTGGCGTCGAGCCGGTCGAGTTTCCAGCCCGTGGCGAGCCGCTTCACCACCGCCCGGTCGATGGTCTGCTGGTCTGCGACCACCCCCCGCACCAGGTCGGCGAAAAAGGCCTCGTCCGCGTCCGCCAGGGGTTCGCCCTCCAGGTCGGCGCCGAAACGGTGGTCGGAGAACTCGCGCACCACGGCCTCGACCCCGACGCCGCCCAGCTCCATCTGGTAGAGCGCCTGGACCGCCGCCAGCCGGGCGACCGACCGCGCCTGGCGGGGCGGGGTCTTCCTGTTGGCGGCGCTCACGCTCCGGCCTCGCCGTCTTCGTTCAAACCCTCGGCATTGAGGAAATGGGCGAAATCCTGGGTCTCGCGGAAGTCGCGGTACACCGAGGCGTAGCGGACGTAGGCCACCTCATCGACCGCCTTCAAAGCCTTCATCACCATTTCGCCGACCACGTGTGAGGGGATTTCGGTTTCGCCGCGGCTTTCGAGCTGGCGCACGATCGCCGACACCATCGCTTCCAGCCGGTCCGGGTCCACCGGCCGCTTGCGCAGGGCGATGGCGATCGAGCGGACCAGCTTCTCCCGGTCGAACGGGTTGCGCCGCCCCGACCGCTTGACGATGGTCAGCTCGCGCAACTGCACCCGCTCGAACGTGGTGAAGCGGCCGCCGCATTCGCTGCAGAAGCGGCGACGCCGGATCGCGGCCCCGTCTTCGGAGGGGCGCGAATCCTTCACCTGGCTGTCGGCATTGCCGCAAAAGGGGCAGCGCAAGGGCGGCTCAGCTCCTAAATCTAGCGGCCGAGCCCGGCCGCCGAACTAACTATAGATGGGGAAGCGGCCGGTCAGGTCCAGCACTTCCTTGCGCACTTCGGCCTCGGCCTCGCTGTTGTCCTCCGAACCGGCGGCCAGGCCGTCGGCGATGCGGGCGATCAGCTCGCCGATCTTGCGGAACTCGGCCGGGCCCAGGCCCCGCGTGGTGCTGGCCGGGCTGCCCAGCCGGATGCCGGAGGTGATCGAGGGCGGCTTGGGATCGTAGGGCACGCCGTTGTAGTTGCAGGTCAGGTGCGCCCGGCTGAGGCTGGCCGCCACCGCCTTGCCGGTGATCGCCTCGCCCTTGGGGCGCAGGTCGACCAGCATCAGGTGGCTGTCGGTGCCGCCGGAGACGATGGCCAGGCCGTTGGAGATCAGGGAGTCGGCCAGGGCCTGGGCGTTGGTCACCACGTTGCGGGCGTAGGTCTTGAACTCGGGGCGCAGGGCTTCGCCGAAGGCCACCGCCTTACCGGCGATGACGTGCATCAGGGGGCCGCCCTGCAGGCCGGGGAAGACGGCGCGGTTGATCTTCTTGCCGATCTCGAGGTCGTTCGACAGGATCATGCCGCCGCGGGGTCCGCGCAGGGTCTTGTGGGTGGTGGTGGTGACCACGTGGGCGTGGGGCAAGGGGCTGGGATAGACCCCGCCGGCGACCAGGCCGGCGAAATGGGCCATGTCCACCATCAGATAGGCGCCGACCGAATCGGCGATCTCGCGGCAGCGCTTGAAGTCGATGATCCGGCCGTAGGCGGTGGCGCCGGCGATGATCAGCTTCGGCCGCTCGCGCTCGGCGGTCTCGGCCATGGCGTCGTAGTCGATCACCTGGTCCTGCCGGCGCACCATGTAGGGGATCGGGCGGAACCACTTGCCCGACTGGTTCACCGGGCTGCCGTGGGTCAGGTGGCCGCCGGCGGCCAGGTCCATGCCCATGAAGGCGTCGCCGGGCTGCAGCAGCGCCATGTAGACGGCCTGGTTGGCCTGGGAGCCCGAGTGGGGCTGAACGTTGACGAAGGCGCAGTCGAACAGCCGCTTGGCCCGCTCGATGGCCAGGGCCTCCACCTCGTCGACGACCTCGCAGCCCTCGTAATAGCGGCGGCCCGGATAGCCCTCGGCATATTTGTTGGTCAGGACCGAGCCCATCGCCTCCATCACCGCGCGGGAAACCAGGTTCTCCGAGGCGATCAGTTCGAGGTGGGTCTGCTGGCGGCCCAGTTCACGGCCGATGATCGCCGCGACCTCGGCGTCGCCCTGGCCCAGACCGCCGTCGAAGAAGGCGTTGGCGAGGGGGGACAGGGTCGCGGTCGAAGAAGCGGTCACGGCGCAGCTCGCGAAAAGGGGATGGGCGGATGGGGGTGTTTACGCGCCCAAGGCCGGTGGAATCAATCCGCGCGAGTCCCGACCGGGCTTGCACTTACGGAACTCGGGCCGACCGGCGGCGTTCTAAGCCGCGAAAACCGCGGACGGCATCGCGCGATCCGGCGCGCCCGGCGCACGGATCGCGCCCCCAATCAGACGAGCAAAAGAGGCAGCCAAGCTCATGAGCAACGCCGAAGACGCCGACACCATCGAGCCTCAGGACATCCTCCGGCTCAGTGCGGATGTGGTGGCTTCCTACCTCAGCTCCAACACCGTTTCGGCCAGCGCCATCCCGGAGTTGCTGCGGTCCGTCCACGACTCCTTCTCACAACTGGACCGCCCGGCGCCGCCGGCGGCTCCCGCGGAACGGCCCAAGGCGGCGGTGCCGATCAGCCGCTCCATCACCGACGACTACATCGTCTGTCTGGAGGACGGCAAACGGCTGAAGATGCTGAAGCGTTATCTGCGCTCGAAGTTCGGCATGAGCCCCGACGACTATCGCCGCCGCTGGGGCCTGCCTCCCGATTATCCGATGGTGGCGCCGGCCTACGCCACCCGCCGGTCGGAATTCGCCAAGCAGATCGGCCTCGGAAAAGGCGTGCGCCGTCCAAGCGGGACCAAGGCCCCGGCCGCCAAGCCGCGCCGCAACGCCTGATCAAAGCCCTTCGGGCTGACCGTCGCCCTCGACGCTGCTAAGCTTGAGGCCATGCAGCCGTTCACGATCTATGGCGACAGCCGGTCGGGCAATTGCCTGAAGGTGAAATGGACCGCCGACCGGCTGGGCCTGGCCTATCGCTGGGTCGAGGTGGACGTGATGGACGGGACCACCCGGTCCCCCGAATTCCTCGCCGTCAATCCGGCGGGCCAAGTCCCCACCGTGGTCTTCGCGGACGGGCGGCCGCTGGCCCAGTCCAACGCCATCATCCTGCATCTGGCCGAAGGGTCGGACCTGATCCCCACGGGCGCCTACGACCGGGCCCGGATGTTCGAATGGCTGTTCTGGGAGCAGTACAGCCACGAGCCCTATATCGCGGTCCGCCGCTTCCTGAAGCTGTTCCTGGGCAAGACGGAGGATGAACTCGATCCCAAGCTGGAGGCGCGCGGGCGCGCGGCGCTGGCGCGGATGGAAAAGGCTCTGTCGGGATCGGCGTTCCTCGTCGGCGACCGGCTGACCCTGGCCGACATCTGCCTCGTCGCCTACACGCGCTTGGCCCACGAGGGCGGCTTCGACCTGGCGGATTACCCGGCGGTGAGTGCGTGGGTGAAGCGGGTGGATAAGGCGCTGGGACTGTAAACCGCAGCGCCAGCGCCCCCCGTCGCCTAGCGGCGGTGGAGGAGGATCTCCTGCTCCCCTGCGAAGGGGGGGAGCTGTCAGCGCAGCTGACTGAGGGGCCTCGCCAGACCCGAGAGCTACGCCGCCGACCTGTGCCGCTTGACGTTGCAGCGGGTCCACAGGGCGTCCATGGCCCCGACCAGGTCGTCGATCATGGCGTCGTCGTGGAACGGGGTCGGGGTGAAGCGCAGCCGCTCGGCGCCCCGCTGGACCGTGGGGTAGTTGATCGGCTGGACGTAGATGGCGTGCTCATGCAGCAGCATGTCCGACACCAGCTTGGTGTGGACCGGATCGCCCACCAGCACCGGCACGATATGGCTGACCGACGGCATCACCGGGATGCCCTCGGCGAGGAACCTGCGCTTCAGGGTCTCCGCCCGCTCGTGCAGCAGCACGCGGACCTCGTCGTGCGCCTTCAGCCAGCGGACGCTGGCGGCTGCGCCCGCCGTCAGGGCGGGAGGAAGCGAGGTGGTGAAGATGAAGCCCGGCGCCCACAGGCGGATGGCGTCGACCAGCTCGGCGTCGCCGGCGATATAGCCGCCCATCACCCCGAAGGCCTTGCCCAGGGTGCCCTCGACGATGTCGATCTGGTCCATCACCCCGTCGCGCTCGGCCACGCCGCCGCCGCGCGGGCCGTACATGCCGACGGCATGGACTTCGTCGATATAGGTCAGGGCGCCGTATTTCTTCGCCAGGGCGACGGTCCCGGGGACGTCGGCGATGTCGCCGTCCATGGAATAGACGCTCTCGAACGCCACCAGCTTGGGGGCGTCGGCCGGCGCCGCCTTCAAGAGCTCTTCCAGGTGCGCCAGGTCGTTGTGCCGATAGACCCGCTTCTCACCGCCGCCGTGGCGGATGCCGGCGATCATCGAATTGTGGTTGAAGGCGTCGGAGAAGACGATCAGCCCGGGCAGGATCTTGTAGAGGGTCGACAGGGTCGCGTCGTTGGACACATAGCCCGAGGTGAACACCAGGGCCGCTTCCTTGCGGTGCAGGTCGGCCAGCTCGGCCTCGAGCTCCACGTGGAAATGGTTGGTGCCGGAGATGTTGCGGGTGCCGCCGGAGCCGGAGCCCGCGGCGTCAATGGCCGCGTGCATGGCCTCCAGCACCGCGGGATTCTGGCCCTGGCCGAGGTAGTCGTTGGAACACCAGACCACCACGTCCTTCTCGGACCCGTCGGGGCCGACCCAGGCCGCGCGCGGGAACTGCCCCCGGCGGCGCTTCAGGTTGGCGAAAACCCGGTAGCGGCCTTCCGAACGCACCTGCTCCACGGCGGAGCGGAACGCGGACTTGTAATCGGCGGCGTCCATGGTGCGGCGACGGTCCTTCAAACTTCCAAACCGCGGGCGTTCTGGCGCAAATCGCCGGGTTCGTCCACTAGAGGGTAATACGTAGGCGGCCCCCCCGTCCCGCACAAACCCCGGCGGGATCGTGGCCGGAAGGCCCCCTTCCCCTTCGGAAGGCGTGGACCGAGGCCCTATTTCTTCAGCCGGAGCATGAAGCGGTCGGTGACAAAATGCCCGGCCTCGCTGTTGGACGTCGCGCGGTTGTCGTTCGGGTTGCGCAGCAGGTCGCCCTCGCCGTCGATCTTGAAGCCGGCGGCCAGGAGCTCGGTCTTGGCCACGGCCTCGTCCATGCGGTGGAACTTGGCCGCCGCCTCCAGGCCGGCGCCGGGGGCGGCGCTGTGGTCTTCGACGTAGAAGACGCCGCCGGCCTTCAGATTGTCGAACACCGCCTTGTCCATGCCCGGGACGTTGGCCGCCGGGCCATTGTGGAAGTCGTGGTAGTTCTCGGTGGTCCAGAACAGGTCGGCCTTCTCCGGCAGCATGATGCTCGCCAGATCGGGGACGGTGACCACGGTCACGTTGGGATAGGCGGCCGCGATGGCGTTGAGGGCGTCCAGGCCGCCGGGCCGGGCCGCCTGGCCCCTGGTCGCCACCGCGAACACCTTGCCCTGGGGACCGACCGCCTTGGACAGGATGCGGGTGTAGTAGCCGCCGCCCGAGCCCAGCTCCGCCACCACCATGCCCGGCTTGACGCCGGCGAAGGCGAGGACGTCGGCCGGCTTGCGGGCGGCGTCGCGGGCGGTGTCCGCCGCCGGGCGGCCGGGGTCGGCCACGGCGGCGGCGATGGGCGCCGGCGCAGCGGCATGGGCTCCGGCGGTGGACAGCAGCAGGGCCGCAAAGGCGGCGGCGGCGGCGAAGGAGCGGGTCATGTCGGTCTCCCGGCGGATGGGGCGGGTCAGCGAGGCTTGCGGAACTTCATCACCAGTTTGTCGGTCTTGCCGCGGATCGCGGCGTCGCTGGACGCGGCGGTGTGCGGGTCTTCGCGGTTGGCCAGAATGTCGCTCTGCAGTTCGAGGCGGAAGCCGGCGGCCTCCACCTCCTTTTTCACCGTGGCCGGATCGATCCGATGCAGCGTGCCCGTGACCGTGTCCCCGGCGCCGGCGGCGGCGGCGTGGTCCTCGATATAGAACACGCCCCCCGGCCTCAGGGCGTCGAACACCATCTTGTTGAAGGCGGCCATGTTCTGCGCCCCGAAATTGGGGTTCCTGAGGTCGTGGTAGTTCTCCGAGGTCCAGACCACGTCCAGCTTTTCCGCCGGCTTGAAGGCGGTGATCGGACCGCTGACGATGGTCACGTTGGGGTAGGCCTTCATGGCGTCGGCGAAGGCCTGGGCCCGCTGGGCGTTCGGCGGCGGGGCGTCGGGGACCACGGCGTAGACCTTGCCGGTGGGACCGACTACTCGGGCGAAGATGCGGGTGTAGTAGCCGCCGCCGGGCAGCAGGTCGGCGACCTTGTCGCCCGGTTTCATTCCGGTCAGGGCCACGGTCTGGGTCGGCTTGCGGTCGGGGTCGCGGGCCTTGTCGGCGTCGGGGCGGCCGGCGTCGGCGACCGCGGCGGAAATGGCGAAGGAGACCTGGGCGAGGGCCGCGCCGCCCAACAGGGTCGCCGCCAGGCCGAGCGCCGGAATCAAAGCCGATTTGGACTTCACGTCAGACCTCCCACATCGCCCGCTGTTGCATCGCGGGCCTTCGAAGTTGATTAGCCATACCCCTTACGTCAGCGGCGTCCACTCCTGCGCATCGGAAAGGGGCGCGAACAGGGCGTCGAGCCGGGCCTGCTCCACCCCGGCGACCTCGGCCGGGCTCCAGCGGGGCCGGCGATCCTTGTCGACCAGCAGCGCGCGCACCCCTTCGCGGAAGTCGTGGCTGGCCGCGATGCGCACCGCGAGGCGGAATTCGGTCCGCATCTCGTCCTCGAGGCTCGGCGAACAGGCGCCGGCGGCGAGTTGGCGGAAGCCGACCGCCAGGGTGGTCGGCGAAGCGGCCTTCAGCGCGGCCAGTTGCTCGGCGGCCCAGGGCGAGCCGTCGGCCTCCAGGGCGGCCATGATCGCCGCCACGCTCTCCCTGCCGAACAGGCGGGCGATGTCGTCCTGGATCCGGCCGAGCGGCGGCTCGCCCGCGTCGCCCTCCAGTTCGGTGAGCAGCGCCTCGATCCCGGCGGGGTCGGCCACGATCCCGGCCTTCAGCGCCTCCAGGCCCTCGCTGGGGACATAGTCGGTGGCCAGGCCCACCAGCAGGGCGTCGGCGGGGCCGAGCCGGGCGCCGGTCAGGGCGAACCACAGGCCGATGCCGTCGGGCATCTGCGTCAGCCGCCAGCCCATGCCGACGTCGGGAAAAAGCCCGATGGCGCTTTCGGGCATGGCGACCAGGGTGCGCTCGGTCGCCACCCGGTAGCGGCAGGGCCAGGCCAGGCCCAGGCCCCCGCCCATGGCGATCCCGTCCATCACCGCGACCACCGGCTTGGGATAGCGGTAGAGCAGGACGTTCAGCCGGTATTCGGCGCGGAAGAAGTCGGCCGCCGCCGCCGCGTCGCCGGCGGCGACGGCGCGGATGTCGCCTCCGGCGCAGAACCCCCGCGGGCCCGCGTGGTCGATCATCACCGCCTCGACCGCGGGGTCGTCCCGCCAGGCCAGCAGCGCCTCGGTCATCGCCTGGCACATCTTGAGGTTCAGGGCGTGCAGGACCTGGGGCCGGTTCAGGGTCAGCCGGCCGACGCGGCCCTCGGCGCCGACGATCACGGAGGCGGTGTTGGGATCGCTCATGCGGGCTCCTGAAGCGGCGGCTGGGGAGGCTGGCCAGCGTAGCCGGGCGGCGTCAAGCTGGGCGGCGGCCTATCCGCGAAATCCCCGCGTTCCCGGGCCGCGCGTCCACGCCCCTTGTCAGCCCGCCCCCAACGGGCCTAAGGCGGCGGGCGAAGGAGCGGTCATGACCAAAGCCCCCCTCGCGGCCTATCCGCACCTGCGCCCCCGGCGCCTCCGCCAGGCCGACTGGGTGCGCCGGCTGGTGCGCGAGACCGTGCTCGCCCCCTCCGACCTGATCTGGTCGATGGTGGTCCACGACGGGCCCGAGCCGGAGATCCCGATCCGCTCCATGCCGGGAAGCCCGCGCCTCTCCGTCGCCCGCGCGGCCGAGGCCGCCCGCGAGGCCCGCGCCCTCAGCATCCCGGCGATCGCGGTGTTCCCCTATATCGACGGCGAGCGGAAGGACGCCCGCGGCAGCGCCGCCGCCGACCCCGACGGCCTGATCGCCCGCGCGGTCAAGGCGATGAAGGACGCCGCCCCCGAGGTCGGGATCATGTGCGACGTGGCGCTCGATCCCTACACCGACCACGGCCACGACGGCCTCTTGGAAGGCGGGCGCATCCTCAACGACCCCACCCTGGAGCGCCTGGTCGAGCAGGGGCTGATGCAGGCCCGCGCCGGCTGCGACATCCTCGCCCCCTCGGACATGATGGACGGGCGCGTCGGCGCCCTGCGCAAGGCCCTGGAGGCGGAGGGGCTGCAGGACACCCTGATCATGGCCTATGCGGCCAAGTACGCGTCCGCTTTCTACGGCCCCTATCGCGACGCCATCGGCTCGGCCAAGGCCCTGTCGGGGGACAAGAAGACCTACCAGATGGACCCCGGCAACACCGAGGAGGCCCTGCGCGAGGTGGCCCTCGACATCGCCGAGGGCGCCGACATGGTCATGGTCAAGCCGGGGATGCCCTACCTCGACATCGTCCGCCGGGTGGTGGAGGCCTTCGCCATGCCGACCTTCGCCTACCAGGTGTCCGGCGAGTACGCGATGCTGATGGCCGCCGCCCAGAACGGCTGGATCGAGGAGGAGCGCGCGATCATGGAAGCGCTTTCCTCTTTCAAAAGAGCCGGTTGCGCCGGAGTCATCACCTATTTCGCCCCCCGCGCCGCCCGCCTGCTCGGCGCCTAGGACCGGATGCCGGCGGAAGACAGCCCCGGTTCGCTGACCGAACGCGCCCGGACCGCCGTGCGCGCGGCCCTGGCCGACGCCCTGGTCCGCCAGCCCTCGCCCGCCGAATGGATGGTGCGGACGGCCTTTAGCCGCCCCCTGCCGCTTCCACCGTTGGATCTGGCGGCCCTGGCCATCGCCGGCGAACTCGGCGAGGCCGTGGGCGAGCGGCGGGGCCGCGCGCTCGCCCTGGTCGCCGCTCAGCGCGCCCGGGGCGCCGCCCCCATCGCCGTGGTGGGCGACAGCCATTCGGCCCAGCTGGTCCGGCGGGCCTGGCGCGGCGAGCGGTGGATGCTGCCGCTACATCTGCTCTGCACCGGCGCCTCGGCGCGCGGGCTGGACAATCCTGAGGCCGCCAGCGGGGCCGGCGCCAGGGTCCGCGCCTTCCTCGACACCCTGGCCTCCACGCCCATGCCGGTGGTGTTCAAGTTCGGCCAGGTGGACGTCGAATTCGTCTTCGCCTTCAAGCGGCTGGAGACCGGAGCCGTCGCCTTCGACGGCAAGGCCTTCGAGGCTTTCGCCGACGAGACCATCGCCCGCTACCTCGCCTTCCTGGCTATGGTCACGCCTCCGGCCTTGCGTCCCCACGCGCGGGTGGCCGGGCTCTTCCCCCCCGCCCTCTCCGACGCCGCCTGGCGCAAGGGCTACGTCAACGCCCACATCGCCGCCCTGCACGGCCCGGCCGATCCCAAGGCCCTGGCCGAGGGCCTCGCCCGGCTGGAGCTGCCCTCGCTGGCGGAGCGCACGGCCCTGCACAAGGCCTTCAACCGGCGCCTGTTCGCCGCCGCCCTTGCGGCGGGCTTCGCGCCCCTGTTCGGGTTCGACGCCCTGCTGGGCCCGGACGGAACCGCCGCGACCCGCTTCCTGGGCAAGGCGCGCGGCGCCAACCACCACCTCGGCTATGCGGCGACCCGCCGGCCGGTGCTGGACCAGTTGTGGACCTGTGTGGACTGACACGCTGGCCGCGGCGCCAACGGGCTCCGCAACAGAGCCCGATCCGGACCTGCGCCTCGACCGGTGGATTGTCGTATTGCCCAAATAGAATAACCTGGTGGCCAACAATAAAGAAACGCGCCTCGCCTTGAGGGGAATGCGGGGCGCCAGATATTGGCGCCCCCCGACATCGACAACGGAAGTCCAAGCAGGAGATGGCTGCATGCGTTCTGGTCCTGTCGTTGCGCTTACCCTTTTTCTGACCGGTTCGACTCTTCTTCCCATTGGGGCTTGGGGTCAGACTTCCCGTCCGAACCCCAGTCAGGCGGAGCGTTTGGCCGCGACGCGCGACCTGATCCTGACGCCCGATGGGGTCGGCGGATGCGTCCTCCAGCGGATACCGGCCGACAAACGGATCGCCTTCATCAAGGCGATCGAGGAGGGCCATAGCGAGATCCCCGAAGACATTCGCGTCGGCGCCGCCGCAGCGGCTTCCCGTTGCACGGGTCAGCCGTATTCGGCGTCCGACGGCGCCCTGGTGGGCGCGACGGTCGCGGCGTTTTTCCGCATGGGTAAGGCCATCTATATCGGAACCGAATTCGCCATCAGCCAGCAGCGTCTGGACGCGGCGTGGAAGGCTGCCGCTTCTGATGAGAAGGCGCCGTTCTACAAAGTCGCCGCCGACTTCCTCGATCCGGCCAGCCCGGCGACCAAGTCTGAGCTGAAAGACTTACTTCCGTTCGAGCGGAGACTGGGGATCGATCCGAAAACGGATCCCCGGATGCTGGCGATGGTCCTTGAGTATTTCAACGCAACCGCGATCGGCGAACGCTCGGAGGCGCAATTGGCCGCGAAGGGCGCCAAGCCACCCACCGTGCTGACCAAGGCGCTGGCGGCCGAGTGGTTCTATCTGAACGTCGCGCGGTGCCTCTTCAGCCGCGAACATGATAGCGACGTGGAGGGCCTTCCGTCGGAAATCCGGTCCAACCTGCGTCCGGCGATGCCGGCGGAACGGGGTCCTTTCCAGGATCCGCGGACGAAGGTGTGGACCACGAACTTTTACGGCGCCCGCGTGCTCTTGGCCGAACTCGGACCTGGCAAGTGCCAGGTGATCGCCGAGGATCTGCCGGTCGACGCCACATTCCGCGACGTGGTGGCCCGCCTTCGCCAAGCCGACCCAAACCTCAAGGACGAACCGGTAAAGCCAGGCCCTTGGCCGATCACCAATCAGTTGGCCCGCACGATCAACGCCTCACGTTTCGTCGTCCGACTGGAGGGCGCCGAACCTGGCGCGCCCGGCCATCTCTATCACTTGAGCTTGCTGAGGGCCGAAATCGAAAGGACATCCGTTGCGGACGCGCCATCGGGGGGGCGGCAGTGACAAGATCGGGTCCTCACCGACCTTCCGAGATCGACGCCGCCGATGGCGAGGCCCTTCTCAGCGCAAATCGTCCGATGTCCTAATCCGAAATTCGCGGATCGCCCTGTTTCCGCCAATAGTGCGGGCCCATCTCGGCCAAGGTCACGGCCTTCCATTGAGTGCTGTCGCCGGAAAGCGGGACGGCCACCTCAACATTCCCGCCCCAGTACCAAAGCCTTTCCTGGCAGACGCCGCAGGCCGGCAAGATCACGAAGCGTCCGTCCTCCGCCCTTGATACGCACACGGTCGCAACGACCTTCTTGTCCTTGGCGTAGGCTTCGCACATCGCGCCCACTTCGTGGCACAGGGCCACAGCGTGGTTCACGACCTCAGGCGCGGTGGAGATCAGCATGCCGCCATCGTCAAGGTACATGGCGGCCGCCCCGGCCCATGGCTCGCCGGGGAAGCGCCGCTCGACGAAATCGATGGCGGCGTCGATCAAGCGTTGATCAAGATGCAATCCAGCCATTCGCCCTCGCTTTGGCCGCGATAGCCGCCCTGACGGTGCGGGGCCATCCGCCCCGTCAGACCGATCACCTTTCAGGGAAGCTGAATATCACCGCCGCCGGGTGCAGTACCAATCTGTGCAGACAGGGCGGGAAACTGCTGTGATGCAATTGCAAAATCATCGCTCTTTTCGTCGCTCAACAGAACAGCTGCGCCCACGAATGTTTTTACACCAAGCGTTTTTCCCCACATTATGGCTGCGCTAAAGCGACCCACGTAGAATACTTGGTTCGTTCGAATTTCGAATGGGATTCCCGGCGCCCCCTTTTCTTTTGAATAGAGATAGAGATAGCTTATTAGCCCACCATTCAATTTGGTCCGAATCTCCTCGATTTCATACTTTCCGGGAGGTAGAGGTATGTCTACGATACATCCATTGCGTTTTTCGAGAAGCAACTCAAGACTTTTTGGCTGACCTCGAATAGGCGTATCCGCCTTCTCTTCGAAATGATCTTTCCTGCAGTTTCTGATATTAAACGTGCCCTCACCGTCTGCATCGAGCCGAGTAATGCGGATAGTGAGAGTTGCCCCAACTGGTGCTGATGAAGACAGCAGTAGATGGCCACTTTCAGAGCCGGAGTATTTCTGCAAATTGATTGCAGCGGCAGCGTAGCCTGATCCGAATAACCAGATCATCAGGCTAATAGCCAATAAGCGGTTCGACATACATCCCCCCAAAGAACGGCGGCGACAGTAGCAAGGGCTCCATCTCTCGTCCACGAGCGGAGCAATGAGACGAATCCGTCCACAGGATACATGTAGCGGCATTCGTTTCGACATAGGTATACCGTCGACAGATTCCGCGTCGACAGATTCCGGCGGTGCTGGAGCAGCTGTGGAACTGCGTGAGCTGACTCCGGCCCCTAATCTCCTCCCCTGCGAAGCGGGGGAGGTGGCTGCGAAGCAGACGGAGGGGGCCTCGCCGCGATACCCCCCCCAGCCCATCCGCCAAAAACGACTGGAAGCGCCCCCTCAGTCGGCTGCGCCGACAGCTCCCCCGTAAACAGGGGAGCAGGAAGAAACCTCCTCCCTTGCGGAATGCGGAGAAGTCAGGGGGGCCAGCGTCGGCCGCCTGGTTCCGCGCCTGCGCCGCATTCCGGCTTGATGACCGGCCCATCGGCCTCCACGATCACGGCGAGCCGGCCGCAAGACCTGTCCCGCCTCGAACAGCGTCGCTAACTTCAAACCGGTTGGAGGATCACCGATGAGCGATCGTTCTTTGCTTTTGAAGCGCGGCGCTACGGCCGTCTTCGCCCTGACGTCCGGATTGCTAGCAACCTTGGTCGCCAAGGCTGCCGATCAAGGGACATGGTCGATGAAAGCCCACCTTCCCGAACCGCGGGACGAGTTGGCGATGACCGTGTTGGGCGGAAAGC
>Ga0310811_10000457_pt1 | contig 54409 bp, 99 predicted proteins | sample YCmetagenome_FD_207642 | JGI IMG/M metagenome (GOLD analysis project Ga0310811, IMG submission 207642) | Soil microbial communities from experimental microcosm in Duke University, North Carolina, United States - YC | ecosystem: Engineered > Artificial ecosystem > Soil microcosm > Unclassified ... | reverse complement strand
GCGAGACCGGAAAGGCGCTGGACCGCATCGCCGATCAGGTCTCGCGCCTCAACGGCCTCATCGGAGATATCGCCTCCTCCGCCCAGGAGCAGTCGACGGGTCTGGCCGAGGTCAACAGCGCCATGAAATGTGTGCTGTGCTTTTGACTCCAGAGGCTTACGGAGCGTTTTCTCGCGTTTTCCTAGAGGCCTTTTCCATCTTCAAAACGGCGGTCTCGGCAAGCCTCTCGCGGGATACGGACTGAGTGTATAATTGCACCATCGAGAGCGTCTTGTGGCCCGTATGCGCTGCGATCTCGTGCGTGCTGCATCCGGCCTCGGCGAGGTTCGCGGCGCGCAGCTTCCTGAGCCCGTGGACGTTGAGGCCCTTCGGCAGCCCGAGAGATTGGAGGGCCAGGCTGAGTTCCTTTGAGAGGTAGCAGCCATCCCATGGCCGGCCGCCCGGCGTCGTGAGGATCAGCGGGGAGACCTTCGCCAGAACCCATGCGTCGAGCTCGGCCTTTAGCTCTGCGTCAACCGGGATCACCACCTTCATGCCGGTCTTGGCCTGTGTCAGGCGCAGGGTCGCGCCATCGTAATTGTTCCAGGTCATACGGATCAGGTCGCCGCGACGCTGGCCGGTGAGCATCCCCAGTACCACCACCCGGCGCAGGGCCTCGGGCAGCCCGGCAATCGCCTCCTGCGCCTGGGCATTGGTCCAGGCCGGGTAATGGCCGCCCTCCAGCTTGCGGATGCGCTCGACAGGCGACGTGTCCATGTAGCCGTTCTCCCGCGCCCAGGAGAATAGGACGCTGGTCACCATGGTGAAGCAGTTTCCGGCCGCCGGTCCTCTCGCCACGGCTATGGAATTTCTAAGGGTGATGATGTTCCGGCGCCGGATATCGGCTGCTGCCGTCATCTGCATGCGTTCGAGGAAGCTGAGATACAGGAGGTAATTCTTCTTGGTCGCCGGCTGGAGACGCAGGAACTCAGGGCTTCCTCGGTATGCTACGGTCAGTGCCCCGATGCTGCCGGGAGGATAGCGCCCGATCCGGGGGCGCTTCTCCTTCTTCTCGTAGGAATAGGTTTTACGGGTGCCGTCCGCGAGTGTTCTTGTGACGACCTTTAAGGCTTCCTGCCCGGATTTCATCTGCAATCCCCTCCACGATCCCATCCACCTCGGTGGAGACGTTGCCACTGAGTGCCAGATCGATCAAATGGCGATCCCAGAGCGGTGACTTCGGCCCGAAAAGGTAGGACGGCTTCGGCAGCTTCCCTGCCTTCTGGAGACGGGGCAGGTAGTCCACGCGCTTTTTGATATAGGCGGCCACCTCATCTCGGGTGAGCCAACGGTCCTCAGCCATCAACCCTCCTTAGCGCTGCAGCGGCTAGACGCTTGGCGACCGCCAGCGTTGTGGCTGCGGATATGGCTGCCAGAACCTCCGTCATATCGTCCAAGTCGCACTCCGCTATCTCGGCCAGGCGCCGAAGTCTCATCTGGATGGATGACGGACACCTCTCCATTTCCCGCGCCACCGCTCGGATGCTTTTCCCCGATGTGCGCAGGGAATCCATTCTGCGGTCCTCATCTGGTGTGAATCTACCGGCTCGCATCTGCTCTCCTGATTCCGTTCCGGCTGGTCACCACGCGATAGCCGTCCTCGAATTCGAGAAGGCAGCTGTTCCGAGCGCCGCGCACTAGCATGCGGCACCGCTGCCCGTAGCGCTCGGGTAGCCGGGCGCGCCAACGCCAGATGTAGGTGGTGTCACTCACCGGCCACAGCCCTCCGCATGGTATCTATGTCCGCGCGAATTTCATCGCCGTCATCCGTGAGCATCGGTGTGATGAACACCTCAATGGCATCATTGTTCCAATGCTTGAGCAGCCACCGGAAGCGATCAGCGTCCTCAGCCAGCCTGTCCCGCTCAGCGCGGATAGCGGCGATCTCGGTGTCTTTGGTGGCGCAGCACGGGTTGCATGGAGGCGTCACGCCACGACGACGCAATTGCGCTTCATAAGCCGCATTGTCGCCGCAGTTGTCCTGCCTGCCGGCGCCGCACCTCGGGCATTTTTCGTGCCATCGCAGAGAAGCGCCAGCGCATGCAGGATAGAGATTGTCGCGATCAGCCATCACCGCCCCTCCGTCCCTGCGCGGCGCTGTGCGATTTGCCGCGCTACTTCTCTGGTAACCGTGATGAATAGGATGCCAGCCAGAAACCCATAAGCGAACTGCACCATCACCGCGCCCCCTCGCGGTCGGCGATCTCGCGATCAGTGATGCTATTCAGACCGTCCACGGCGGCGCGGTATTGCGCAGTCTCTGCGTCGATCAGGGCGCGGATGGCTACGGCACAAGCACCATGGATGCCATCCATAACAGAGGCGGTTTGGCATTCATCATGCCACTTCGCCGCCTCTTCCAATCCCTGACGGCGACCCTCTGCAATCGCATCCGCCCGCTCATCCTGGGCCGGGGCGCGGGAGGTCCAGGCGGCGAGCCATGCGTTAAAACCGAATGCTCTTTCGCCGACAGTCAAACACGTTCCGATATTTTCCTTGGCCCATATCGAATACGCCTGACGTGCTCGCGCGGTGTCGTCAGCAGGATGGCTCTGGGGCTTCCTTCGAGTTTCTTCATACGCACGCACGACCATAGGATCATGTCCGTGCGGCGTTTCCTTGCCGCATATCGGGCAAGCAAATGTGCCTTGCGCGGTGTCGTCACTCATTGGAGTCATCCTCCCAATAGGACATGTCGGTATCGGCGCACTCTTCCGGGCCGTCTTCACGCTGTTCCTCATCGTCCCAATAGGATCGGGCAGTTTCTTCTGCATGCTGGCGCACCGCTTCGATGTCCTCGCCATCCTCGCGCTGGAGAAACCGTTGCGCGGCGCCGACCTGTCGCTTGACAAAGCGGTCGCAGAATTCGTCTTTCGTAATCGCATCGGTTTTGGTGTCGTCAGTCATGGCCGGTCTCCTGTGTGGGTGGGGTCAGAGCGCATGAGGAGCATTTCTGAATGAAACTCTTCACAAATCTTCCGCAGCGCCGGCATTTGTGCGTTCCGTTACCCACATAATCCCGTTTATCTCTAAGGGAATAAGAAGGCACAATATGTGGTATCTCTTCTAGGACCTTAGCGATTGAGGAAGCGTATTTGGATTCATGATCTGGAATGGATGCCAAATATGCTAGGTGCGCCTCTTCTGGGGTATCAAAATATCCTAGGTGGTAGCGATTACCAAGATGTTCATATGTCGCTCTGAATATCTTCACCTTTCTCTGTTTTGATATGAATACCCCCTTGGGTAGAGATCGTTCTCTTATTTGGTTTCTGTGGTTGTTATTCTCACGAGCGTAAACAAACTCAAGGTTGTCCACCCTATTGTTCGATGGGTCATGATCCTTGTGGTTAACCTGCATTTGGTCGGGAACCGGCCCCAAAAACTCTGCACATACTATTCTGTGCGCCATTATCCCCTTCGGCTTTCCTCCAGAGGAAACGCAAAACCGGATGTATCCTCCAGAAGTTTTCTGGCCCCTAAGCTCTCTTCCAGTTTTGGCGTTTCGGAGTGCTCCTTCAGAGGAAATCTCGTATCCACTAAGGTCAGCCACTTTTCTCCACTCAGACGCCATTGTTGATCCTCCCCGTGCCCGCGTCCCCGATGGGCGGGAGCGTGATGAACTGCTTCCCTTGCCTCCAAGCCTCGGCTTTGTCGGGCATTGTCTTGCCCATTTGCATGCGCTGAACTCCATAATCGTAACCGAGTTCGAATGCGGCTCTCGCCACCTGCTCCAGCAGCGCCGCGCGGTCTGTGGGCAGGAAGGAAACTGAGCCATCTGACCTAATGCATGTCTTAGCGATAGTCAGGCAATAGGACTGATCCTCGCACCCGTTGCATGTTTGGTTTTCGCTCTGCGCCGCGCGGTCTGTCATGGCACGTCATCCTCGGTCAACCAAGGCATGTCAGGATGTCGACGCGCACCACCGTCTTTGTCATTGCAAGACTCAAGGGCAGAAACCTCCCCCCGCGCTGGCGTTGAGGGCGGCTCGCATCTCGCCGAACCAATAAGCAGCAACTCCTGTGTGAAACGTAACGTTACGCGTATCTTCAGCGCGGTGTTCTACAAACTTGCGGCAAGCCTCAACAAGCTTGGTCTGCGCATCCCGCTCCTTGGTCACCATCGCCAGCGCCGCCGACGAGTCCTGGAGCGTGAGGGCCTGCCCCTCGATGGTGGTGCGGAGGCGGGCGAGTTCAGCGTCAGCATTCATCCGAGACGCGATCAGATCGTAGACCAAGCGGTGCGGCTTGTCGCTCCACTGATACGCTAGTGGCCCCTCGCCGCCCGGCGCGATCCAATGGTCATTGAGTGTATACTGAAGGACGCGCGGTTTGATGACGGAATAGACATCCTCCGCGCCCTCGGGCGTGCATTGCTCGGTCATTGCGGCGGGCTCCGTGGTGAGGGGGAGCGCGCGGATAGCATCCGCACATTCCTTGCAGGCGAACCTCTCGTTGAAGCTACTGAGTGGTTGGCCGGTTGCATATTCCGGCGACAGGAACGTACGCGCCTGCTCCTCACATGCATGGGCCGCCGCCTCCCGCATCATCGTCACGGCAATGACGCGCTCGCGTGCTTCCAGGGCAACAGCCTCTGCAATGAATTCCGCAAGTTCATCCTGAGTTATCAGAGCCATTTCGGGATATTCGGCTGGCGATGTGCGGTCGTCTCGCTCCACAAGTTCCTGCCAAGCTTCACGCGCCACCTGCTCCACCTCGCTCGGTTCGGTGCCCATCACGCTGCCGCCGGGGTGGTGTCGTAGAAGCGAGTGCGGGCGTCAGAGATATGCTGCACGGCTTGCTCCTTCAGGTCATCTTTGCCCGCTTCTTCCAGAAGCTTGAAGAACCCCCTGGCACGTTTCGAAATGTCGTCGAAGGCTTCCTTGCTCTGGAGAACGGCAACGTCATATGCGAACGCCTCCAACATCTTGTCGAAGTCGGGTGCGGAAACTGCTTTCTTCTCCTGTGGTGCATCGAAGTCAGGAATCTCATCATCGATTGACTGCCCCAGCGTCTGCTTAGTCGCTTGCGTGCGCGCTGGCTCTGCCTTCGCCTCGATCGTTGGGCCTGCGGTATAGGGCGTCGGCTCACGGGTCTGATGCTCATCGAACTCTTCTGGCGAATACACGCCAAGCATCACCTCTGGCGTGTGACGGCGCGCCCAGACGCGAGCCCCGTGGTAGGTCAGCATTTGCTCGGGCGTCTTGGCCCACCAACCATTGTCAGTCTTAGCAGATGCCAGAGTGACAGTGACGGTTCTCGTCTTGGTCTCGCCTCGGATCCTGCCGGAAACCACGACGGCGAGGTCTTTGCCCTCTCCGGTAAACTCGTAGTCCAGACGGCCATCGAGGACGCCGCTCGTCTGTATCGCCGCCGCGACGAGCTTGCCCTCGTACGACAACTTACCTTTGACAATACCGGTAGCTTGGGCGACGGCGAAGGGGCTCATCTTCCAGCGCATCGCCTGTTCAACGATAAGCAGGCAGTTGCCCGGCTTGCCCTGGAGATGTATCGGAACAAGATCGGCCGTTGCCATGAGCTTTGCGAGCTGCATGGCTCCATCCATGCTCGTCGGCATAAGGCCGGTACTGAGTGATGTCTGTGACTGCGGAACAATCGCGTTCATTTACTTTGTCCTCTTCGGGGAAATGCGAAGCGTGGGCGCTCCGCCATTGGAGAGTGCGGCGCCCGGCACCGGGCCATTCTTCAGTGCCGCCGCGATGGCCTTGCGGTCCGGCTGCGGTTCTGGAGTGGTCATCATCTCTGGCGGCAACGCTGATGGGTCCGTTATCTGGACCGAGCGCGGCGCGTCCGCCAGCGTGAGGCTGAACGCTTCCCCACCGAGCGAATAGCAGCCAGCGTCGGCCATTTGCTCTCGCAGGATGGCGCGCGATACCCCGGCAGCGTTGTTTGCGACATCCTCCAGCGCCTCAATGGCAAGGATCAGCGCGCCGGCCGCAAGGAATGCCTCGGTGATGTGCTCAGCGTCGCGCAGCTTCGTCTGAGCCGTCTTCACGGCAACTACGGCGGGGCCGACCGGATGGAGCGTCATAAGCATCGCATCGCGCAGGAGATCGGTCGCGGCTTCGGTTGTGTTGGTGCTCACAGCGCTAACCCCTCCCATTCCTCATCCATCGTGCGCTTCAGCGCCTCGCACTCCAGCTCGCGCTCGTCCAACTGGCGGTCGATGTCGTGCAGATCTCGGCGATACCTGCGCTTCTGCCGGCGTGACGCCGTCTTGTTCAGCGACTGCTCGACCTGCGTGCGGCGGCTGTATAGCGCCTCGATCTCGTCAAACACCGAATCCGCCGCCGGCTGGCGCCAGGCGTATGCGGGCGGGGTAGCGTGCGTGTGGGCGCTCATTCCCGCGATCTCCCCATGATGTAATCCGGGCGCCTCTGCGAGTTTGGAGGGCACACGCACAAAATCCGCCACCCATCATCCAGATGGCGCTGCAATTCATCAGTGCAGCAATCCCCAAGAAGCAATACATGATTCATGTGCAGCAGTCCGATGTTGGGAACGTGGACATGCACTGGCTGACCAGATAACTCAGGCATTGCTGAGCCCACAGGCATGGTGCCCTTGAATTTTTTGATCTTGAACTCAATGCCTAGCCGAGAAAACACCGGCCCGGCCTCATTTAGGTCAATGATCGCTTCGCCGGGCCAATAATGACCCTCGTTGCGTCCGGCCAGCTCATCGCAAACCCTGCAAGCTTCGGCGTAGTCCTCCTCCGAGAGTTCCTTAATCTTAGCTTTGCTTCCATATTCGATTTCAATGCGTGCAAGGCTCATATTCCGCACTCCCTATCCTGCTCTGCCTGCTTCATCGCGCGATCCAACCGCCGATCCGCCCACCATCCCCTCACCCGCGCCCACCACGACCGGCGCGGCGGCGCCGACGCACGGAGAAGGCGATGAACGTCGAGGAGCGTGACGGTTCCCTGGCCGCTGAAATCGTGGACTATTGTGCGCTCACTCACGACTTCACCCTCCGATCGAACTCATCGCCATCGGTTCCAAGCACGAGGTCCCAATAGCCGCGCGCCTTGAAGTGCCGGCCATCGGCATGCGGTTTGCGGCCAGTCTCTTCGAGCTTGAAAGCCTCCTCCTCCAGCTGGATTGCATACGCAGCGCGGGAGTAGCTTTCGCTGGACAGACGCAGCATGTCGCGGAATGTCGAGGTCATGTCGTCACCTCCGGGGGTTCAACAAACCTTGCGGTCTGTTTGATCTTTTCCATCATGCGGCTAGAGAACTCATCGTCGGTCATGTCATCGAGAGAGCGGAGGGGATTTGCCTTCTGCCATTCATCGAAGACAGTCGCGATCATCTCTTCCGAGATCGTAATTTCTATGACGCTCACTGCTTCATTCCCTCCACCCAGCTCGCTGGCGGCGTCATCGGCCGATAATCCCCCGCGATCTGCTGCGCGGCTGAGTTCAGTAAGGCGCCGTCGAACTGCACGGCGGCGGCATACCCGGCGATGAGTGCGGCAGCTGCGAGCGCGGCTTTGGTGACGGGGGTCATGGCGCACCTTCGACCGTGAACGGAGCGCAATTCGCCATCTCTCCGGCCCGCACGCACGACTCGGCATGCAGCGCGATCTCGTCTGCGTCGAAGCCCTTGGCCCGCAGCATCGCGACCGTGCATTTGCCGTGTTCATCGGTGCATTCGATCACTGCCAAAGCCAACTTGCGAATGACGGCGTTGCGCTCGACCTTGGGGCGGTTCGCGATCCAGGTCTGGGCGGCGAGGATGGCGGCTTCCAAATCGGCTCCGTCAACCTTGCCATTCGAGGCATGCTTGTATTCGCCTGTAGGCTCGATGGTCACATAGCAGTATGCGGCTTCGCGATAGCGGCCACCGAAGCTGATATTCACTTGCGCTTTCGATGTCCCGACCATCTTTTCAAGATGGACTTCCCAGGCGCGCAGATCGCTGGCGCTCATAGCCTTGGCTAGCGCCGGAAGTGTTGCAGTGTCAGAGCGTCCAGACATCGAAGCCTCCCATAATGTCGTCGTATTCAACGTCGGTGATCTTGCCAGGGTCTTCCCCCCATGCCGGATTCCAGTTGGCGCGGATGGAGGCTGCGGTAACGGCATCGCCGCCCTGCTCAACAAACCGGGCCATCATTTCCCTGCACGCTTGGACGCCGAGAACGAAGGCGCCTTTGCCAATTTCCTCGACGCGATCATCAGTGAACGAGGCGTCACCGTCGTCACCGTCACCCCACACTTCTAGGCTCACATCACTTCCCTCCGAGCGCGGCTTCGAGGGCGGCGCTCTTAAGAGCCAGTTGCACGGAGAGCCAACGAATGCGCTCTCTCGCGGCGGTCTGCATGCCGATGAGTTCAAAGCTGTTTCGGTCTGCCATATAGACCATGGTGGCCAATTCGAAGTCTGGGACTGCTCCGCAGTAAAGCTGCTGTCGACTTAGCTTGACATAATCCTTCGCAACCTCGTGGCCCTGTGGCGTTTGCCAATGTCCGGAGACGGTGCTCGGAACCTGAATATCTTGTGTCATTCGATCCTCTCGCGCCGGGCGCGGGCTGGGGGTGTGGTTTAGTCCAAGAACATGGTTTCTGGTCCGACTTGGGCATCATCCGTTATTTTCACGCCCTGTCCCTTTTCCGGGACAATGGTGATTTCGATCTCGCCTTTGACCGGCTGGAAGAGCATCGATCGGCCAGTCAATTTCTGGCCATCCCAATCCCATTTATCTCTTGAAAAAACATAGGGGCCAGGAAGGCATGTCGTGATGTCAGCCAGACGGCCAACATTGCTTAGGGACCGAGCGCGCGCCTTTTGATCTTCGGGTAAAAGGTCGAACAGACCCGGATAGAACATGCGCAGGTCGGTCAGAAACTTTGGAACTTGCTCGGTCTGATAACCAGAGATGACGCCGCCAAAAAGAGCGCGAGGCCTAGCGTTGCAAATCCGCTCAAGCAGGTCGGCGGTCATGTCGTTCATATTGACCCACTTACTTGGGAGCGGGTTACCGCAGTCTTTATATTCTTCCGCCATAAATGAATACGGCAGGTAGTAGTGATCTTGTATTTTGAAGATCCGGTTGTATGCCGTGTTGCTGTCAAGATTGCCGATCCATTCGGAATTCTCTTTCCGGCGGTCGCTCATCCACGAATGAAAACCACGGGCCCTTTTGGTCGGGCCGTTCGTGCAACACTTACGGCCAAACTTGCAGCCAGATAGGGATCCGGACAGGATGCACGAGTTGTTCTTCGTGTAGAGATCGCATCCCTGCGGATTCTGGCACGAGATTTCGTAGAGGGCTGCATTCCCGCTCTTGTCACCGAAAAGGCTCTTTGTCGGGTCGTAGACCCACGCTGATATCTTTTCCATCACTCCCCTCCCCCAGCATCGTCCTGCCGGTCGTGGAGGGCGGAGTGGGGATCTTCAACTGCGCGCCGATGGTCTTCTTCCATTTGGCTAGCTTGCAATTGCGCTGAGAAACAATGAAAGCACGCGCCCCAGTCAGGATCACCCTCGGGAGCGATCCTTGCGCCGCATGCGCATCGTGCGTCGGCCCATCCAGGTTCCAGCCACCAAAGAGACATCACCACGCCCTCCCGAACACTTCCTCATCCCGCCGCGCGTCATACCGCGCCGCCTGCGCGTCGGCCTTCGCGTCCTCGGCGGCTTCCGCTTCCTGCTCGATCAGATGCTCCTGCAACCATTTCGAGCTGCGTGCACCGTCTTCGAGTGCGCCCAGCATGTCTTCGTTGATGTCGAGTCCGAGGCCGGACTTGCGGGCCTTGATCTTGGTGACCAACTGCTCACGCATGTCCTGGATTTCGAGTTCGGCCGCCAGCGCATCTTCGACCGCACCTGAAGTCGGCTTGCCCCAGTAAGCATCGAAGGCAGCCTGGGAGAAGTTGTCGGGCAAGTTTCCATGATACGACATCAGTTCCATCCTTCCTTTGCCAACATCTCCCGATCCCGCTCGATCCGCTCCATCGCCTCGGCCACCAGCGGGTCATCTTCCGCGACGCCCAGGGTCCGCGCGATGTCCAGCCAGCGGGTGGCGGCCTCCAGGTCGGCGCGGATGGCGGGGGTGTGGGTCATGTCAGGTGCTCCGAGCCGAGAGTTCAGCTTCAAGTGCCAGCGCATCATCCGCGCTTGCTACCTCGAACATCGGATGCGTAACTCCATCCTGCATGATTTCTAGATTGTGAACCTTGAACAGGCCGCCGAGCGTCCAGTTGCAGCCGCGAACCGCGCGCCGTTTCTTAGCCTTCGCCGTCATGTCTTTTGACGAGGGCCATGGGCCCGCATCGGTGAACCGACCCTCGCAAGAAAATCCGATGTAATTCTCCGCCTTATCTGCAGCGACCCCCGCTTTGATCAGCGACGCGAGGCTTTGGACTGTTCCGCAGATTGGGCAAACAAGTGCGGTATGCTCGCGAGACGAGACGCCCTGCGCTTTGAGCCGATCATGAAACTGCTCGACTGTAATTTGTTCCTTCATGGTGTCGCTCCGTTTGCTGCTGTGTCTCTACCGCCCCGAGCCCAGCACCCTGGCGGATGTCTGGGCCTAGCCGGCTGGTGTGGCCGGAGATTGGTTAGGGCATTGGGCTGGGTTCCCCCTGTTGCGTTCCCGGTGTCGCAACCGGGGTGGCGTGCGAGGAGTATTGCGTATCGCAACATGAATTGCAATACGAAATTTCAAATTTCAATTTTGACCTGCTCGGTCGGGCTCCGGGAGCGTCTGTCAGCCCGCTGTCAGAAATCCATGCTAAACTGGTGGGCATGCCTAGACGACCGCCTGCCCGTCCCGCCGCTCCGGGCTCGCTAAGCCCTCAGACCGCTAAAGACCTGAGGTTTCTCTTGGAGTGCCTAGAGCGCAGGGATCGCATGGTGGTCGCCATGGTAGGGCGCAACCGGCCCAGGAATCCCACTCGCGACGAGCTGATGCGCCAGATCGTGTGCGCATTCGGTGACGGTCGCATACAGACCATCTCCTATTATGAAGGGATCGTCGGGCGCCTCAGCAGCCGGACCGCGGTGCGGCGAGAGATCCACAGCCTGGAGGCTCGTGGGCTTCTCCTGCTGCAGCCCTCTAGGCGGGATGGGCGTGCGCTTTGTGTGGTCCCGAGCGACCGGATGATCACCACATTCACCCGGGCGCTAGCCGACATTAGGGCCAGAATCGAAGCGCAGTTTTTGAAGGAAAACGCAGACTCTTAAGTTGCCATCAGCAGATATGGCGACCGCACATAGCGGCAAATTGGCGCTATTAATAAGCCGAAAGGATGATAATGTTTTTCATGGACGCGTGATTGACATGGCGCCCCAACTCGAATCCAGGAATATCCTAGAATGGGTGACGTGTTGCTATTTCGGGGGCCGGTCAGGCCAGACCTTAACAAGCGTCTCGACCAGAGACACGACCGCGAGCTTAATCTCCAGCCGCAAATGTCTCCAGATGAATGCCATCTTCTCATCAACGCTGCTCTCCTTCGGATCGCCGCTAGTCTCGGCATCGCCGATAAGGGCCCTTTTTCCTCGGGATAGCTTCGGGGGCAGCTTCTTCGGGGGATCGCCCTCGCCGGTCAAAATCCAGCCAGCGGAGACATTTTCAAGCTTGTCCGCATAGGCTTGGGCAGTCGGCAGGTCCATTCCCCGCAGGCCACCCTCATGATTGGCGTAGGTGCCCTGGGGGATAGCAAAAGCCTCGTAAAAATCGATCTGCTCACCATAGCCGGCCGCGATTCTGGCCTGCCTTAGCCGTTCTCCGGCCTGGCGGCGCACCTCCTCTTTGGCTGATGCTCTCGCGTTCATGTTGCATCGTGTAATGCAATCCTCCATCAGCGCGAAACTTCATATTGCAATTTCAATTTCGATATGCAATATGGCTGCATGCTGTTCAGTTCAGATGTCATTGACCTTTGGCCATCCGTAGCTGACTTCGCCTCTGATGTAGGCGTGTCAGTAAATCTAGCCCGCGTTTGGAAGCATAGGCAGTCAGTCCCGGCCGAATACTGGCATCGGGTCGAAGACGCCGCCGACAAGCGCAAGATTAACGGCGCTACAGCTCGCGAGTTGTCTGTCATTGCTAGCCAGCATTCCCGTTCTTCTGGTCGGGCCAGCATCCCATGACCCCGCTCATCCAGATCGCAGCCTTCATCCTTATCGCCTGCATCGCGCTATGGCTTCTCGACATGGGAGGAAAAGCATGATCCCCGACGACGACGGCCTCTCCAACCACGAGTTCCGCCACCGCACCGAGTGGGGCGCCCGCGCGTTCAACGCTCTGGGCAAGCTGGCGCTGTATGTGGCGCTCCTGTTCATGGCCCTCTATCTCTACGGCCATCACCTTGAGCCCGCATTCCGAGGTGTGAAATGATCAAGCACACACGCAAGCCGAAGGACGGCCTGACGGACGCTGAGCGCAATTTGCTCAAGGCAATCACCGAGGGTGGTTCTGCGGTCATCTCAAAGCAGCGCCTCCTCTGCGCTGGTGAGTTTCTTCCGTTCGCGCCGTCCACTGCGCTGGCACTTGTCGGCAAGGGACGGTTGCGGTTCTCGGAACCAAAGAGATTGGAGCCGGTAGCATGACACTCGCCCTATTCCTCATCCTCTTCGGCCTGATCTTCGGCGACATGGCGCAAGAGGCGATGAACGCGATGGACGGAGGCACGCGGGCATGAGCACGTCATGCTCCTGCTATTGCACCGGCCGCTGCAAACTTCCCCCATATACCTGTGACGGGCAACCGATGGTAGTTGGCAGACCTGCCTACCCATCCGGGCCAGGACAACCCTGGTGGGGCGTCGTCCCGCCAGATGGCGATTACCACGCTCCAGTGCCATATCCTTCTCCTGTGGTCGTCTCGCCAACACGGGGTTGCATCTGTCCGCCCGGTGCGAACAAGGACTGCGAGGCTCCGATGTGCCCACGCAAGGCGCCCGGGGTATCCGGGTCGGTGGCACGATGACCGACCGCAAGCAGACCGCCGACGCCGTTCTCGCCATGAAGCGCGCGGGCAAGAAGCCTTGGCAGATCGCGGAAAACCTTCGTGTCTCCGAGCGCCACGTTATCAAAATCCTCGACGCGCTGCGTCTTAGTGGCGTCGACACGTCGCCCGTGAAGCAGGAGGTGATGCTGTGAAATACGTAGCAGTCGCGTTCCTCCTCGGCATGATTGCCTGCGGTGTCGGAGACTTTCTCGATCGCGACATGACCTCTGTGTGCATCGATGCGGCCCTTGCTTCGGCGTGGATTGTCATCCTTCGCATGGAGTGGAAGCCATGACCGCCCGCTCCATCTTCGACCCGCGCTTCCAGGTTCCAGGTCAATGGGCCGGGCCCCTGCCACGATCCGAAATCGATGCGATGCTGGCGGTGCCGGTGCCCGTCGAGGCCGAGCCGCAGATGACTCTGCGACAGTGCGTCGATGCCCTTCGCGAAGTCACACGGAAGCACGGCGTCAAGTTTCCTCCGCTTGAGGAGTTTATGGCCGAGATGCGCGGCGAGGATGAGCCCGTGCCGACCCGCATGGGCGCCGATGACATCCGCGAGCCAGTTCCGGCAACGCCCGAGCAGATTCGGAGCACGATGTGATGGGATCGCCGCTGCTGACCAAAGCACAGATTGCAAAGATCGCGGATCTTGCGTCCACCACGAATCTGCTGCTCAAGGATATTGCTAAGCGGGCTCACTGCTCTCCATCGGCGGCTGCCCGCACCGTGGAGCGCCTGGGCATTCCGCGCGAATCCCATCGGTCTAAGCCGAAGCACAGCTACAAGCAGATCGTAGCGCTGGCCCGGAAGCATCGGCAGGTTTGCGTTGCCACCCGGATGGGCTGCGACCGCACTACCGTTAAGGCGGCCGTGGTGGCCGCAGATATTCAGCACGGGAAGTGTACCTGCATTCTGAGCAAGGTCTCCGGCGCTGCCGTCCGCGCTCCCAATCCAGTCGCTCCCAAGCCGGCACTCCCTATCGCTGTCACCGCTAAGAAATGGTCCGAAGGGCGCGACGGATACCTCCGGGCTATGAAGAAGGCAAAGACGCCGCCGTGCTACATGCCAGAAGAGCTGAATTCTGAGTTTCCTCATCTGGCTCGCGTTTCCCTCGAAGATGTCTGCATTCGTCTGCGCGGGATTGCAGCGTGAGATCCCCATCTCGCCGCTGCGCTTCCCAGGCCTTCACCTGCTCGAGCAATCCGGCTCTGAGCAGGGCCGCGTCGATCGCCTGTCCCAAGGTGATCACCTACTCGTCGTCTCCGTCCCGCACGCCCCCGCGTGCGTCTCGTCTGTCTTCGTCAGTCACGTCTTCGTCTCGTATGATTCCCCATAGCCGGCATAGCAGCCGGTTCATTACGCTAATCCAGTGCTCGGGGGCGACGCTCTCGAAGTCCTCCTCGTCCGTCATGCGTGCGCCCCTCGTCCTCTCTGATGTTGACCATCAAACATCGGAGCGGATCGCAAATGTCGAAAAACAGTTTCCAAATTCAGAAACATAAAATGTCCTGCAGCATCACTACGCCAGAAGCCAAGGAAGTAACTGACCTATTCAATGCGGTCGTGCGGGACCGCCTCCATGAGGGGCGCGCCAGAGTGATCGAAGACATCGCACGCAAGCTGGGAATGAAACCGAGCCGCGTTGCCAAGCTCCTGCGCGAGGAAATCCCGCGCGTGTGGGCTGATGAGCATCGGGCGGTTCGTGAGTGGCACGCGTCGTGGCAGGAGCGCCAGATCGAGCAGCTCCGCCACAAGGCCGAAATGCTAGAGGCGCGGACGCGCGCCCGGAGAAACCTATAATGATTTGGCTGATCAACTGGTTGTGGTTGAAGTTCTGCGTTGCCATGCACACTGACGGTGAGCGCCAGGTAGACTGGGCGATCCCGCGCGTGAAGGCCGCACTCCAGCGCGACGAGAAGCTGCGGAGGCGCGGGCTGTGATCGATATCCCGCAGGTGGTCATCTTCCACCCGAAGCACTGGCCAGAAGAGACGTGGAAGATTGTTCGCACGGCAACGGCTTTGTCTTCTGACGGCAAGAGTTGTGATTGCGTCGAGCTGATCGATGCAATCATGGCGGACTATGGATGGAGTGAGGAAGAAGCGGAAGACCATATCGACTACGCGGAATATCTTGGCGCCATCAGTCCCGCCCCCGGGCTTGGGGAGATGGTGCAATGAGTCAGCCGGCCAAATTGGCATTTCAGGGCCACGACAACTCTTGTGAGACCTGTGATGCGCTACCGCCTGAATGGCGCGCGCTGGTGCATGAGTTCGGGGCATCGGTCGTCAGGGAACTGCTCATGTCTGGGGTAACGTCCCCAGATCGAGCGCGGCATCTAATCGGGGCAATCCTGATTGGCGCTACCGAACCAGGCAACAAGATCAGAAGTTTCGATCTCCCGCGGTGGGCACATCAAGCCGAGATTGTTCTGTCCCGCGTCGGCTGCAGCGTGCCGATCAGAAGTCTTCAGGCGCAAATGCGAATGGCTAATTGCGTGATCGCGCCCCTTAGTCCGAGTGGCCCCATGATTATGGCGAGCATGAAGGCGATCGAGGGGATGCCCCTGATGACCAAGCCACGCAAACATACTCTGCGGCTGACCGCTGCCCTCACGTCGGTGACCGCGGAGATATCAGCATGAATCACAATCCCCCTACCCCAGGGCGATGCGGGGCCGGCGCGCAACAGCCGGCGGCTGGAGGGCAGATGTCTGTTGTTACGGCGCTCGGTGCCTCATGCATCGGGCGCCCCTTCGCGCGCACGGTGGGCGTATGAGCGAGCTCTGGTGCGTCAATATCGTTGGTCCTGATGCCGTGCACGCATGCATGTCCAAGGAACAAGCGGAAGGTCTGGCAGCCAATATCAATCTCCGCTTCAAGCCCCTCGCAGACGAGCTGGATGTGCTTTACGAAGCGCGCGTTATTCCATGGCCATGGTCTGCCGCTCTCCACTGCTCCGATTACCAGAGCACCCTAAGCGGCTGGGGCGATCTTGTCCCACAAGTTTCCCAGATCCCGGCCCCGTCCGGTGATGTCGGCGCGCTCGCGACTGATCTGAGCGCCGTTTCCACCTCAAACTGCGCGGCCGGGTCTTCGGGCTCGGTCGCGGCTTTTTCGGATGATGCGACGAGGGCGATGCGATGACAGTTCGCCTTCTTAACGAGGACTGCCTCACTGCGCTGCCTAAGCTGGCCTCAGAAGGTCTGCAGGCTCATTCCGCCGTGACAGATCCGCCCTATCACCTGACCAGCATCGTGAAGCGGTTCGCCAAGAGTGGGCGTACAGATAGCACGTGGTCCCGATCTGGACTGCACCAGAGGACGGCTCGCGGGTTCATGGGTAAGACCTGGGATGGCGGGGACATTGCCCTTCGCGCCGAGACGTGGCGCCTTGTCTATGACTGCCTGCGCCCAGGCGCTTATCTTCTGGCATTCGGCGGAACTCGGACCTGGCATCGCCAAGCCGTCGCCATCGAGGACGCTGGCTTCGAGATCCGCGACACGATCATGTGGCTCTACGGAAGCGGCTTCCCAAAGTCCCACAACGCGGGGGACGGCTGGGGCACCGCGCTAAAACCCGCTGTTGAGCCAATCGTGCTAGCGCGCAAGCCACTGATTGGCACTGTCGCGGCGAATGTGGCGCAGTTCGGAACTGGAGCCATAAACATAGACGCGAGCCGCCTGCCCGATGGGGGCGTCCTCGTCACTACAGGGAATGGGAAACGAGATCGCCAAGACGGATATGGAATGCAGGGTGGCATTATAGGAGGCTCTCCACTCGGCCGCTGGCCGGCCAACGTGATCCATGACGGATCAGATGAGGTTGAGGAAGCGTTCGCGGCATTCGGAGAGGCCCCCGGTCAGCAGTTCACTGTCGGCCCCCAGCATGGAAAACGCGATAGCGTCAATGTCTATGGAGACTATGGCGAGCGCCCCCTGACACTTCCACGCGGCGACACCGGAACTGCCTCTCGCTTCTTCTACACAGCCAAGGCTAGCGCAGCCGATCGCGCTGGCTCCAAGCACCCCACCGTCAAGCCAACTGACTTGATGCGCTATCTGGTGCAAATGGTGACCCCAAAGGGCGGAACGGTGCTCGATCCCTTCGCCGGATCTGGGAGCACCGGCCTGGCAGCCGATCAACTCGGTTGCGATGCGGTCTTGATTGAGCGGGACCCCGGATACGCTGAAGACATTCAGCGCAAGATCACTGGCGACTGCCCTCTATTTGCCGAGGTCTCAGCGTGACGGCCCCCGCGCGCGGAGAGGGTGTGGGGAAGGTGGAGGTTCTAGCCGCTCTGCGTGAGGCGGTGCGTGCCGCCGGCGGCATTCGCCGGTTCGCGGATCAGCGCGGCGTGAATGCTGGAAGTGTTTGCCAAATTCTAAACGGAAAGCTTGAGCCGACCGAGGGTGTGGTCAACGCGATCGGCTACATGGCCATCACAGTTTACCGGCCCATAGTGGCCGCAACAAGGAACGCAGCATGAGCGAGCTTGGACATAATTCCGGTGATGCGGCAGCCCAGGGCAATATCGCAGCAGATCGTCTGCGGTCCATTGTGGAGCGAATCGAGAGGCTTGAGGAGGAACGCAAGGCACTCGGAAGCGATATCAAGGACATCTATACGGAAGGTAAGTCCGCGGGATTCGACGTGGCTGTGCTGCGGCAGCTCATCCGCATTCGCCGTATGGAACCAGCCGACGTCGAAGAGCGTGAAACGCTGTTGGATGTGTACCGCCGCGCGCTTGGTATGTGACGATGATCCTCGGTGTTGACCCAGGTGCCCATGGCGCTCTCGCTGTGATGACCGATGAAGGTCATCTCATCGCTGCTTTTGATATGCCTTCGATCGAAGTTAAGGTGGGAAAGACGAAACGAACACGGATCGCGACCGCCGATCTTGTCGCGCAGCTTCGCACGTATTCGATCGACCAGGCGTATGTGGAGCGCGTTGGAGCGATGCCGGGCCAGGGAAGCGCCAGCATGTTCTCCTTTGGGCAGGCGGCCGGACTGATCGAGGGGGTCCTTGTTGCCCTCGGGATCCCCATCACCTTCATCACCCCAGTCAGCTGGAAGCGTGCGATGCAGGTTCCATCCGACAAGGGGGCGTGCAGGCAGCGCGCTATGCAATTGTTCCCTCAAAGCAGTGACCTCTTCAAGCGCTTGAAGGATGACGGTCGTGCCGAGGCTGCAATCCTTGCTCTGTATGGCCTGCGTCATTCTGGAAAGATCGCGGCATGAACCATATTTCCCACAACTCAGTCACAACTCTTAAGGACTTTGACCGAGCACGACAGGACATGCTCTCTGCCTTCATCCAGTTGGTCAGAGAGGGTCGGTCATCGGATGATCTCAATGAAGTTGTCGATGACACTTCCTCCGCGATGCGCCAGCTTATTGCCCTGGGATGCTAACCTATGGACAGCGAGCAGATCTATTCGCAGCCTAGCCGTAGCTTTTTCGAGGGTCTCGCCTTTCGCGAGCGGCCGGCGAACCTGCAGGCTGAACAGGCCGTCATTGGCACACTTATCGCGTCCGGCCGCCATCACGAGAAGATCGCGGACATCCTTCAGCCGCACCATTTCGCGGACCCCGTTAACCGGTCGATATATGCAGAGCAGGTCAGGCGCATCGGCCTGGGGTATTCGGCAGACCCGACGTCCATGAAGTCGTGGCTTGAAACGGACCAGACATGTCTCGATCACGACGCCGGGCATGCCTACATGCTCACGCTCATAGATGCGATAGTCCATCCTGAAAACATCGTCAGCTGCGCGCATGAGATCGTGCGGACCTGGCAGCGCCGGGAAGTGATCGACGCTGCAGAAGACTTTCTCTCCGCAGGCTTCGACAACGATGCAGACCCGGCTCAGGTGATCCCGGCAATCGTTACCAGGCTTGAGGACTCCCTGACGCGCCACCGCGCTAAATCCATCATCCAGTTCAACGATGCGCTAGAGGGTGCGATGCTTGAGATTGAGAACGCGCAGAAGGGAATTGCACCGCGCATCCTCAAGACCGGGTTCCGCGGCATTGATGGCCTGATCAACGGCTTTAGGCCAGGAAGCCTTAATGTCCTAGCCGGTCGCCCTGGCATGGGAAAATCAAGCCTTGGACACCAGATTGCGCTGAACGCCGCCCGTTCTGGAGTGGGTGTTCTAGAAATCTCCCTTGAGATGACCGCGGAGGAGCTGGCTATGCGCAGCCTGGCGCTGGCATCGGGTGTTCCTGGACCGGTCCTGACCAAAGGCGACCTCACGCCGAATCAAGTCGATCGTATCATGCGTGGTCGGCACGAAATGGCGCACCTTCCTCTGATGATCGAAGACGGCAGTAGCCTTACCATGGGCCAGATCGTCGCGGTCGCGAAGAAGGCACAGCGCCAGCACACCCTCGGCCTCATTGTGGTTGACCACCTTCATATCGTGAAAGCTGACGGGATCGACCTGAAGCAGAGCGCAACCTGGGCAGTTGGTCGCATCTCCGGCGCGATGAAGAAACTTGCGAAGGATTTCGATTGCCCGGTGCTTCTGCTTGCCCAGCTTAACCGAGGCGTCGAGGGCCGCGACGACAAGCGCCCTGGGCTTTCCGATCTCCGCATGTCAGGAGACATCGAGCAGGACGCTGATACTGTCTCGTTTGTGTACCGCCAGGAATACTATCTAGGAAAATCCGACCCTGAAATGCAGGAGGCAGAGAGCCCCGAAAAGCACCGCAAGCGCGTCGAGAGCTACCGCGAGCGCAAGGCCGAATGCGCCGGCAGAGCCGAGTTGATCTTTGCCAAAGTGCGCAGCGGCGCAACCGGCACGGTCCCCCTAATTTTCCATGGCCCGACTACATCTTTTTCGGATGCGGAATAGGCGAGATCAGGATATATTGAGATGACAATGAGCGATCTCCCCGAGCCGTTGACGCCTGCCGACTGCGACCTTCGCGGCATGGAGTGGATGCCCCTTCACGGGCATAAGCTCTATGGCAGCGATTTCGACGCAATCGCCAGCGATGCCGAATATCGTGCGGCGCAACGTTTGTGGTGGGCTGCCTGGCAGCAGCAGGTTCCGGCCGCATCGCTCCCCGACGACGACCGCGTTCTTGCCCACGCAGCCGGATATGGCCGCGATCCCAAGGGGTGGGCAAAGATCAAGTCAGTTGCGTTGCATGCTTTCATCAAGTGCTCCGATGGCCGCCTATACCACCGGTTCCTATCTCCCGAGGCGGTTGTCGCATGGGAAATGCGGCGTGATGCAGTGGAGGAGAAGGAGAGCACGAAGGAGCGCCAGAGACGCCACCGCGAAGCTCGGCGCGATAGGTTCGCTACGCTTCGTGAACGCGGCATTGACGTCTCCTGGAACGCGACGACAGACCACCTAAAGATGCTTCTGTCACAATCTAATGACGCTACCGTCACGCAACTAGGACGCACCTGTCACAGTGACAGCGACGCACCTGATACGGCTAAGACAGGACAGGACAGAGACAGTAAGAAAGTAAGAACAGAGGCTACGCCTCTGACGCCGACCGGCGTCTCTGATCCCCCTGGCCTTTGGTCTGAAGGTCTAGCCACGCTCAGCCGCCTATCCGGCAAGCCGGCGTCGAAATGCCGGAGCATGCTAGGACAGTGGCGGAAATCAGCCAAAAACGACGAAGAATTGCTGGTGCTGATCGAGCATTGTGACCAGCAAAGCATCGTCGATCCGTTCGCCTGGATCACCAAGGCCATAGCTGCAAAACCCAAGGAAACCTCAGGGCTTTTCGAGGGGAAGTCACTTTACGACATGCCTGGAGTTGTGTGGCACGCCAGCACGGGGAAACCCATGATCAACGGGGATTTTCTCGATGTGACCACGGACTGGGCGCTCGAAGCATCGGGGACGATGCGCGACGCTACCAGCGAAGACGTTTCGATCGTCTCGGCCTGGATGACTGACGGCTATGAGCCGGTCACGATCCGAGACGCCATCCGCAAAATCGCCCTGAGGAACGGATACGAACGGCCATCCTCCCTGCGATATTTCGACCGAGCCGTTCGTGAACAACCGAAGGGAGTTGCTGCATGAGCAAGACCGAGAAAGACCCGAGCGCCGTCGTTGTGCCGTTTGGGAAGCACAAGGGGGCAACCGTCGCCGAGCTTCTGACCAAGGACCCGCAATACGCGGAGTGGGTTTTGGCTCAGGGGTGGGTGGCAGAACGCTTCGCCGAACTGCATGCCGCGATCCTGACGCGGGGAGCGGTGACGGATGACACTCCCGAGCACAATGCGATGCAGGTTCGGTTTCTGTCGGAGGAGTTCCAACTAGCCGCGATTCTTGCGGCACGTCCGGGGATTCTTGAGAAGGAGGCGTCCGAAATTCATCAACGCCGTGTTGAGTGGGCGTCTAGAGAGCTTAACGAGGCGAAGCGTGGCCTAGAAGGGCATGAGCGCGATATCGTGACCTACTCAGCGCCCAACTACGCAGAAGTCAAATGGGCAGCCGATTCCGTGGAAAAGGCACGAGCCGACTCTATCCAGGCAGGCGAAAAGGTCTCGGATCTGGAAAAGAAGCTCGCCAACGCTTCGTCTGAGTCGATCATGCTTACGTCTAGCGTCATCTTCGAAGACCGCGGGACGGACGTATGGGTGTTCTGGTCCATGGATGGACGCGGCCCATACCGAGACGACAGCGACCGCAGGGGGACGTTCGAGTTAAAGCCGACGATCGGCGATGACTTTCCAAGCGTTATGCGTGAAATGCAGCGACTCGGTGCCCGCAACTTGGTGGTTGGAACCTATACGGGCCGCGCTGTGTCGGAGCCTGACCTACGCAAGATGTTCGAGGCCAATGGGCGACGGCTCGTCTTTATGCGAGATATTGAAGCGGAGTTGGCCAACGCAAGAGAAATCATTGCTGAAGGCTTCAAGCAATCCCCCATCGTCGCGCGCGCGGCCGGAGACCTCGCGTAATGGCCGGGTCAGTCAACAAAGTCACCCTCATTGGCAACCTCGGCAAAGACCCCGAGATCCGCGCCACGCAGGCTGGCGGCAAGATCGTGAACCTGACCGTCGCCACATCGGAGAGCTGGAACGACAAGGCCAGCGGTGAGCGCCGCGAGGTCACTGAATGGCACCGCGTGGTGATCATGAACGATCGCCTAGCCGATGTCGCCGAACGCTTCCTGGTCAAGGGCTCGAAGGTCTACCTCGAAGGCAAACTCCAGACGCGCAAGTGGACGGACCAGTCGGGCGCCGACCGCTACTCCACCGAGATCGTCCTGGGGCGGTTCAACAGCGAACTCGTCCTCCTCTCCCCGCGCGACACCTCCGACGCCTCCACGCCCTCCCAAGCCCCCGCACGGGGCACGTCTGGCGGCGGTGCTGTGCCGGCAGGACGCGGGACGGGTGGTGGTGGGTGGGACGCGCATACGGGCAGCATCGATGATTCGGAGATTCCGTTCTGATGACCCAGCACGCATGGGCGGCCGGCTACACGGCCATAAGCCAACTCTTCGCCGAAATGGACGCTGAGTTGGGTCACCTCAGGGCAATTTGCTCTGAATATTTTGACCTCATCCAGGAGATGAAAGCCCAGATCCGGGAGGCAGCGAACCTCAGAGCAGAGCGTGACGACGCGCGGACCTACTGCACAATTCGCGCCGGTCGCATCGAGACCATGGGCGCAGCTCTCAGGCAGATAGCGGCGATGCAACCATGGGTCGGAAGCCATCCGGACTACGGTCAAGGCCACGATGCAGCGCGTGAAGCTGCGCGGGAGATCGCTCAAGCGGCGCTCGACAGCCCTCACGCGGACGTCCTGCCATGACCCACCCCACCCCCGCCCACTCGCTCCTCCCCCGCTGGCGGCTGCTTCCCCGCGCGGACCAGGAGCGCGTGATCGACCTGATCGAGGACGACCGGGAGGACGAGGTAGCGGAGGTGTTGGGGATGAAGCGCATCACAGGCGCCTCAGAGCCATCCCTACACACCCTCGGTGCGGCCGACCACCACACCGCCTTCCAGCCGCCTCCAGCCGCAGCCACGAAGGTGCGCGCGTGACGCATGACCATAGAACGAGCCATGAGGGGGATGGGGGTCAAAAGTCCAGCCTCGATGGTCAATGCGGACCGGCATCCCCGCAAAAAAGCCACCGTCGAATTAAAATTCTTGGCTGAAACAAAATTTCATGAATGAAGGAGAGTGACGTGATGATGCACTGGCATTGGCCGCAATGGGTGATGGGAGGGTGGATGCTTCTGAGCATCTTTCTCGCCCCGCTCTGGGTTGGAAAGACAGAAACCGCCACTGCCGCCACCGCCGTCGGGAAGATTCTCAGGGTGGTTCTCATCGCCGGCCTTCTGACGGCCGGGGGATTTTGGGCATGAGCGACACCAAAATCACAAACGAACTAGCCGGAGACGCCATCCTCGCCGTCTACAACGCCGAGAAGTCACGCCGGGCCAAGCTCAGCGCGCAAGCGGTCAAACGCGAAGCCCGCAAGCGCGAGGAGCGAGCGAGGGTGGCAGCGATGAACGCGGAACTCGACGCGGCGCTGGATGGGGTTGAGCCCGGGTGCCTGACCATCGATCGCGAGACGTTCGATGGCCGGGCTGGTTGCGGCGGCCCTGGTGGTATTTCAAGCCCTGGCACATACACCATCCGTTCTGGCGAAACGCAGGTGTTCAAGATCGGCGACACAACTGTCACGTTGGCCGCTCGCACCCGCCATTGGGACCGCGACGCCATAATGCTCATCCTCGGCCTCATCCTCGGCATGGCCGTGTTCGCGACGCTCAGGGTGGTGTGTGGGTGATGGAAGGATATCTCGGCGAACAGATCATCGAAATCGAGGCTCTCATCCCTCCGACGACTTGGGCGCTTCATTGGCTTGAACGCTACAGCCAGATCGATGGAGAGCATCACAAGGCGTGGGTGCTGGATCAGGTGGCGCGCATTCTTCGCGGAACGCCGGTCATTGCCAAGTTGGCTTCATGGGAGAATGGAGCGGTCGAAATGCGCTATTCGCTTGGCGAGCCATCTGAAGCCTATCTCTCGTGGGTCGCCGCTTACGAAGATGGCGGCGAGTATTCATGGGACGTGGGTATCGCACCATGACCCCCTGCGCCACCTGCCGACACGCGGAGACCTGGCCCATAGGATACTGGTTCTGGCGCCGAGAGCGACCGCGACCGTTCGGCATTTGCCTGCACGACGCGGCGGGCGGTGCGGATCGAGAGGACGTTCGGGCCGATGGCGGGCCGTGCGGGGCTGAGGCGGTGTTGTGGGAGGGGCGGTGATGACTCCAGAGGAAACTATCGAGGCCGACGCGATCCGGCGGTCTGGTATCCCGATGCCCGAATGGCTGGCTGTCGACCAGTGCGTTCGTAACCACTACCGGCACGCGGCTCAGGAAGCGGCGGCGAAGGACGCGGAGATTGCGGAGGTTGTCGCGGCCAATCTGCGCTGGTCAAAGAAGTGCGCGAACATGCTGGCCGAGAATGTTCAGCAGCGGGCGGAAATCGCCACAATCGGCCAGGCGTTCCAGCAGCTTCTAACCACGGCAGCCGAGTCCGCAACCGAGGCCACGCTGCTACGAGATGAGCTATTCGCCCTCAAGCACGACATCGATAGCTACATCACCATCAACGCCGAGCTGGCGACGGAGAATGTGAGGTTGCGGGCCGTTCTGGAGACACTGTCCCAGGCTGACGGAACCAAGGCGAAGGTTCGCGCTATCGCCCGAGCCGCTCTCGCACCATCCCCGCCGCCCTGCGACACGGAGGGCGTGTGATGCAGCCAGTCATCATCCCCATCTCAGCCGAGGTCGCCGCTGCCGCCATGGCCGCGCTAACCACCGCTGTCAGCGCGCGCGAGCCCGAACCGTGCCCCTGCTGCGTCCATCTCATCCGCGCCCTCACCGCCGTGTCTCGCGCGACCAGCCTGATCCAAGCGGCGCAGATAGCGGAGGGTGCGCTGCGCGGAGATGTTGGTACTGCAACACAGGATGTGGTATAGGTGCGGGAGCGAAAGGACATCATGATGACCGGATCCATGCGAGACGCATTCAATGCTTGGCTGGTGGCAAGCGGAACGCACCCTGGTTTAGTTAGCAAAGGCTTCTGTGTTCCCATGCCGGAAAAGATATGGGTCGCAGCATACACGGCAGCACTTGAGGCTGCGGCTGATAAGTGCGACGCGCGTGCGGACTTTGCACGCTCTGCGGCCCTTGGATTTGCAAGCGACGCCGATGATTCAGACCGATTTGATGGCGATGCCGACGAATGCCTGAGATGCTCTGACGCAATCCGCGCGCTGAGGGACGCTGCATGACCCACCCCGCGCTGACGGCGGCGTCTCGCAAAGGCATTCTCTGGTTGCCTGCCGATGGCTCATGGTGCGTCGGATCTTCTCCGGATCGCAGCACAACGGCCGGGCTTCAGTGGCTAGTCTTTCGCAAGCTTGTCGAGGAGGAATATGGCGACTTCGGTGCGCGAGGGGGCCGCTGCATTCGCAGGCGACTAACGCCGGCCGGCATCACAGCGCGGAGGGAGGTCGAGGGTGGGTGAGACAGTAAAGCTAGAGGGCCGCAGCAAGCGATATGCGCCCAAGGATGCCGATGTCGTGGAGTGCCACGTCCATGGGATCGAGACGACGTGGGGCGCGCTTGATGCCATCCAGCGCCTCGCCGTTGCTGACGGGATCGACACTTGCGAGGGGTGCCCATGCATTCTGACACCGAAGTTGACATGAGCGAGCGTATCGCTACTCCCGACCTGTTGCTGTGTCCGTTCTGCGGGGCTGGTGATTTGATCCGTGGATGGGAACCGGAAGGCTGGAACAATTGCAGTTTGCGCTGGATTCAGTGCTCGTCGTGTGGTGGGACTGCCAATTCGCCGGAAGTATGGAACACCCGCTCATTAGCCACTGCCGCCGCGCTCCCCCGCGAGGCTGGGTGGAGGGTGGAGGGGCCAGGAGCAATGCCACGTCTAGAATGCGGTCAGCATTGGCTTGATCCTTCTGGACCTTCCGGTCGAAAGATCACGTTGGTTGAAGGAGGAGAACGTGAATGGGACATGGACTGGTCTACCATTTCGTTCATCATTACCTGCTCTGGAAAGCCGAACGGCGTCGGAATCTGCGGCGCTGAGACGTTCCTCCTTTGGGCCTACCGCACTGGCGCCCGGCCGGAGGCGCCGTGACCATCACCCAGGAAGAGTTCAACGAGAAGATGGACGCCCTGGACCGGAGCAATCCTCTTCCATCCCACGCGCTCGCTCTCCGCTCCGAGGGCTATACCGTGACGCCCCGAGGCACACTGGCCGACAAGGCTATGGCCGAGCTTCGCACTGAGATGATCGCGCTTCGCGCCGAGATGCGTAGCGCCGGTGAAGCATTAGGCCGCATCGAAAGCCATACCCATGGCGTGAAGGATCTCGTTATGGGAGTCGGCGCAATCGTGGTGATCGTATGCATTCTCGCTTTTGTCTGGCTCGCCGCATGACCCCATTCCCCGGGAGCTAAACGCATGAACCTCAAACCAGTCAGCGTCTCGGTCAAAGTCGCAGGTGGTGGCGGAAGCGGCGGCGCTGTTGCTGCATCGCCGTCCACCGGACTGGGCACTGCTGGCATGTACGGCATACCCACCGCTGCGCCTCCGACCGGCCGTTACGCGCTGACAGTGACCATATCGCCAACGCCGATCCGCAGCGACGATGGCAACGATCTACAGCTCATCGCCGATCGGATGATAGGCGCCGAGGCGCGGGTGCGGTTGATCGATGGGCGGGAGTTTGTTGTGAGTAAGGTGGATGGGACGAGGGTGGGGAGTGTGGGGTGATGGACGACCTGACTGACATTTACGCACAGGTTATGCAGGCACGTCATGCGCTTGATGCTATCCGAGATGAGGGCAAGCCGCTGACCGAGCGAGAGCTTTACGACCGTATTAGGTTGGAGGTGTCGGTTGTTCGATGCGGGCCATCTGCAACTGGTGAGATCGTGGCCGCGATGGTCGTGCTGTTGGCTTATTTCGAGCAGGAAAGGCGGCGGCTGTGATGACAGAAGACATCCCCGCCAAATCACCAGAAGAATACTTCCGCGACTGGCACTCGTCAGTGTTTTCGTTCGGGTATGGCTCTGGCGAAGAGCATTGGATTCCGGCGCTGAAGGATTTCATGGCCTGCCTGAAGGTAAGGGACGGCAGATATCCCGGCTATGACTATCAGGTCATCGAGGCCAAGCTTGGGCCTCTCGCTGGCTGGCTGATGATCAATACGCTCTGTGGTGCCGACATCATCGAATACGGCACATCACCGCGCTTTGGGTGGCTATCGCTCAAGGGCCAGCGACTCCGGGCGTATATGGATGGGAAGACGGCCGAGGAGCTTTACGACATCGCTATGGGCGAGGACGACGAATACATCGGCTGCTCTCCTGATGCGTGCAACTGCGGCCCAAATGGATGGATCGAAGGGCGCAAGTGTCCGAACCCGTTTTGGTGTGATGTAGCATGAGCCGTCCAGTCGCCATCAATGAGGGCTCTCCCAAGAAGGGTGGCTTAAACCCACCACCGTCCGGGAACCGTCCACCACCGCCCGCAGCAATGCGCCCCGCCACCATCCCCGCATCCGACCTCGGCTGGCCCTCCACCGCCGCTCGCATCCACGACCTGGAACAGCAGGTCGCCGACCTCAAGGCGCTCCTCGCGGTGGAGCGAGCTAGGCGCGTGGTGCCCGTGGTTGAGGCGGCGACCGCGGTGGAGTGGTTGCCGGAGAGACCCGGGGTGAGGCGGTGATCATTCATGTCAAGGGCTGCATCGGGCTCGATGGCGAGCGAACCATCCTAGTCAATCTACTCCGTGCCCGTGCCGGACTTCCGGCCGACAAGACCGTCCGGCTTAGCCGCGTGCCAGATGTCTATTACGAGGTCCGCAAGGACGATGACGACGAGGCGCCGAACCCCCGGCGCTCGCATTAAGGCAGAATAGGATAGCTTGATATGACTCCGCACGATCGCGCCGCCCTAGAGCGATACTCGAAAGGTTTGCGTTCTCTGGATGAGACTTGCAACCACATCGGATGGACGCCGGCGGATGTGGCCAAGGGACTAAAGGAGGCTGGGTTGCCCGCTCCAGCCTCATTGGCCGAAAGGTTGTCGACGCTTCCCACGCCAGAAACAAGGCCCGGATTCTCGGCGCGGCGTCACGGACGAGCCTCTGACAAGTAAGCTCGCATTAACTCCCATCCCCAGGAGACCAATCCCCATGGCCCGATCCGCACTCAAGCGACGAATTGCCGAAGTTGAAGGCATCAGTACCAGCGAAGATGTTATCGCCGCGCTAGAGCGCGCGGGCACGACACTTCTGCGCCTTCCGTCCGAGCGCATCTTCCCTGCTCCGCTCAAGGCGGCTTGGCCGTCCTACGTGCGTGATGTCGCCGAGGCATACGGCTACAACGAAGCATCCCTTCGCCCGGCAGCCCCTCAGGCTCACGAGATCACCGAGATGGATGCGGCGTTCTCCTGGGTGTCGCTCATCTCCGATCGGTTCCCGACTATCCGCAAAATCGTGCTCCGGCGCGCGCTGGTGAGGCCGCCCGAGACGATCCCCCTAACCGATAGCAGGGACCCGCACCTATGGGGCTGGACGCGCCTGGCGATGTCCTATGGGCTGCATGCTATCGGGGATAGGTCTCGGACGGCTGCCGAACAGGTAAAACGCGCCCATGAACGAGGTATTTTGATGATCCTAGATAAAATGGAGGAAATTTAACCATTTAGCCTTTGCGCATACCCCCTGTTTCGCGTATGGACTATGGCATGATCCCGCCGCAGGAATGCGCAGCGGGTTTTTGCTTTTCATACCTCAGAAATCGGTGGTGCATGGCCCGACTTAAGCGGGGTTCCGTTGTTGAGCGGAACAAGCTTCAGGCTGTTGTGTGGGTCGTCGAAGACGAAGGTCCTGTCATCGTCTTTCCAATAGTAGCCGATTCCGAGAACGAGCGCGGTGGGGACGTTGCGATCTCCACAATCGAGCAGCGAGCGGGAACTGGCATCCGACTTCGGCATCCCGTTGTGCGGGCCGGCCGTCCAGAGCGCTGGGAAGATTTCGTCGAACAGGCCGGCGAATGCCCGATAGGTCTTATGGTCCGCATCGGGGGCGCTCATCAACGGGCGATGACCACCGTGCGTATCGAAAGCCAATTCGAAAAAGTATCTGCCGAAGTCCTCCAAGAATTCGCTGAGGCTGCGCAGATGATGATGCGTTCGGGCAAACGTCGCGGCGCAATTCATGCTTCCTGATCGCGGCCTGAATGCTTCCGACGTGCGCACTCTAGCGCAGGCCGTCTTGGCTAGAGCGTTCTGGGATGCATTTGAGCGCGGCGCCAATCCAAGGGAACGCCGAGAGGCAAAGCTCTTCCTGACAATCCGGCATGGTGAGTGGGCGCAATCGTTCGATGATTGGTGCTTGCTCGCCGATCTCGACCCAAGCGCGGTGCGCCGAAGGGTTGCTCAGGTTGAGAGCAGGAACGAGCGCGGCGTGAGGCTGTGATGTCAAGCACTTCCATCATTGATGAGATTCTGCAGGCCGTTCCGCCTTCCCGCATTGCCCCAATCGCCGCGAGACGATCGCTTGAGGTGAGACTTCGGGATGACCCGGATCAACTTGAGCGCGACTTCATCAGCGTGATGGATTTTCTCGGTGCCGGCGTAGGCACTCGCGTGCATCCACGAGTTGGACAATAACCACGCCCACAATGCCCATTCAGGGCCTAGCGAGTTGCACATAAGTGCCGTTATGTCCAACTGAAATGGTGGTCAAACCGCCCTCGAAAGGGTGGAAATGGCCAGCATAACTCAAGAAATTCACATAGGTTCTGACGTGCTTCTGACGGCCAACGCCCAGGTCGGCGATAACCTCGCCCCGGCGCTGATTTCAGATGTTAAGAATAACGACGAAGATTGCATCCGCCTTTGGCTTCACGGACGGTCGACATTGACTGTCCAAGCCTACCGCGCTGACGTGTCGACGTTCCTATTTTCGACCGGCAAGACGCTCGCTCAGGTGTCGCTTGGCGACGTTCAGCAGTGGGATGAGTCCCTAGCATCGTTGGCGCCGGCCACCCGTCGCCGAAAGCTGGCAGCGGTCAAAAGTCTTCTCGGGTTCGCTCATCGTATCGGCTATCTGTCCTTCGACGTCGGTCGACCCGTTCGACTCCCAGCTCTGAAGGAAACGCTCGCCGAGCGCATTCTCGAAGAGGCTGAGGTCCAGCGCATGCTGAGCCTGGAGCCGAACCCGCGCAATCACGTTCTGCTTCGCGTGGTTTATAGCTGCGGGCTCAGGCGCGCTGAAGTCTGCACCCTCGCCTGGCGCGACACTAAGGGCACTCGCAAGGGTGGCCAGATCACCGTCTTTGGAAAGGGTGGCAAGACCCGTTTCGTTCTAGTGCCGCTCAAGCTGTGGAAGCAGCTCCTAGCCCTGAAGGGCGATGCCGGGCCGGACGATCCGATCTTCCGGTCCCGACAGGGCGGCCCTCTGTTTCAGTCGCAGATCCACAATATCGTCAAAGCCGCTGCGGCTCGGGCTGGCCTGTCGCACAAAGCGTCCGCCCATTGGCTCCGGCACTCGCACGCGAGTCATGCTCTGGACCATGGCGCGCCCATCCACGTTGTGCAGCAGTCGCTAGGCCACGCGTCGCTCACCACCACGACGCGCTACACGCACGTTCGTCCCGACGACAGCTCTAGCAACTATCTGCCGGAATAGACTGGTGACCGGACTCGCAATCAAGGTCGATACCAGGCAGATCCAAAAATACCTCAAAACCGAGGCGCCGAAGCAAGTAGCTTTCGCCACGGCAATGGGGCTGAATGCTACCGCCAAGCAGGCAGTGCAGGACGCAAACCAATCCGCGGCGCGCATCTTCACCCGCGCCAATGCGTTCACGCGCAATGCTGTATTCGTGCTGCCTGGGCAGATGGCGACGAAGGCCAGCCAAAGAGTCACAATCGGGCTCAGGCCGCAGCAAGAGAAATATCTGCAGTTCGAGATCCTTGGTGGAACGAGAACGGGAGCGGACAACACCCGCATCCAAGCCCGAGCGCTAGTCCTGCCTGGATCTGGCAAAGATCCACTCAAACCCGGCTTCCTTGCAAGGCTGACAAACCAAGCTAAGGCCGAGGCCGCCCGGCGCGTCGCAGTGAATGCCGCCAAGGGAATGCCCAAGATCAAGGGCGTTCGCAGACCGAAGTTGGTTGCCGCCAATACGGGCGTCTTCAAGATGAGCGGGCGTGGCCCCGCTGGTGGTCCTGGTGGGTTCTTCCAGCGGCTGCCCGGTCACAAGCTGCGTCGCCTGATCGCATTCGATCCAAAGGCTACCTACAATCCGAAGTGGGATTTCTACGGTGTAGTGACGGCATCGGTCGGCCGGAACTTCAACCGGAACTTCGAAGCCGCAATGGTGAAGGCGCTCGCAACGGCGAGATGAGCGTTCATCGAGAGCGATTCTGAGGGTGCATCTCGGTCGATTTGACTCTGAGGTGCCCATCCATGCACATGGAGCATGGATATTGGCCGAGCTATGCGATTTTGGGTCCTCCTTGGAGGGTCTTGCATCACGGGTCATTCGCACCGCGATGTATCCCTAGACATAGGCCATTAAAAGTTGTCCGCAGCCGGCATATCCATTCGCGAGTTCGCCAAGCGGTCTGGCCTAGACGACAAGCAAGTGCGCCGCGGCATCGAAAGCGGGCGGCTTGCCAAGCTTTCTGACGGAACCCTGGACCCGGCGTTGGTCGGAACTGACTGGCGCAAATCTGTGCGACCTCGCGCAGCTAAGTCGCCAAGCGTCCGCGCCCCAGTGTCCGCACAACGCGACGTGTCCGCACCGCCCGCAGCCGATCACGAGAGTCCGTCGCAGGCGGCTGAGCGCATCATCGCGCAGAGCGGCGCGCCCTACGATTTGCTTGAGGCCGAGCGAATCAAGGAGAACTTCCTCGCGCTCCTGCGCCAGCTCGAATACGACCAAAAGTCGGGGCAGGTTGTCTCTGTTACCGAAGTCGCTCGCGCTGTTGGCCAAGAATACGCGAAGGTTCGGACGCGCCTCCTGGCGATCCCAGCAGAACAAACCCCCCGCCTTCATCGCCTGAAGACGGCTGCGGAGATGCAGGATGCTTTACAGGCCATCATTGTCGAGGCGCTAGAGGAATTGACCCGTGACGGAGACAGCGCCGTCGACTGAGACGCGGCGCTATGAACGGGGCTACAGGGCGCTCCTAGCCAGCCTGAACGAAGCCCGACACCAGAACCTAAAGCCGCCCCCTAAGCTGACCCTAAGCCAGTGGGCAGACCGCTATGCGGTCCTATCGCCGGAAACCAGCGCGCAGACCGGTCGCTTTCGAGCCTACGCCTATCAGGTCGGCATGATGGATGCCATCACCGACCCCGCCGTGACGACAATCACGGTGATGAAGGGCGCCCGCGTCGGCTACACGAAGGTTCTTGACCATACGATCGGGTATTTCCTTCATCAGGACCCGTCGCCAATTCTGGTCGTGCAGCCTCGCGTGGAGGATGCCGAGGACTACAGCAAGACCGAGATCGCGCCGATGCTGCGCGACGTGCCGGTCCTGGCGCAGATTGCGGGCGACCCGAAGGCCAAGGATGGCAGTCAGACCATCCTCAAGAAGACGCTCCTGAATGGCTCCAGCCTAACCCTGGTCGGAGCTAATAGCCCGGGCGGCTTCCGGCGCATTACCGTCCGCGTCGCCCTGTTCGATGAGGTCGATGGCTACCCGTCTGGGGGCGCTGGATCGGAGGGCGACCAAATTGCCCTCGGCATCAAGCGTACCGAGACCTTTTGGAATCGCAAGATCGTGCTCGGCAGCACCCCCACGGTGAAGGGCTTGAGCCGGATTGAAAAAAGCTGGGAGCAGAGCGACCAGCGCAGATATTACGTCCCGTGCCCGCACTGCGGGGAAATGCAGTACCTAGAGTGGGGCGGACGGGATACGCCTCACGGCATCAAGTGGCGCAAAGATGAACAGGGGCGCCACCAGCCAGAGACTGCCTTCTACGCCTGCCGCGCCAATGGATGCATCATCGAAGAGGCCGACAAGCCCGAGATGATCTCGGCTGGCGAGTGGCGCGCTGCTAAGCCGTTCAATGGCCATGCCGGGTTCCATATCTGGGCCGGCTACAGCCTGCATGTGAACGCATCCTGGGCGAACCTGGCGGCCGAGTGGCTTGAGGTGAAGGACGACCCTCTAAGGCGGCAGACCTTCATCAACCTCGTGCTCGGCGAGCCTTACGAGGACCGCGGCGACAAAGCGCTGAGCGAGCGTCTCTTGGTTGCTCGCACCGAGGTCTGGGCCGGAGAAGTCCCTAGCAGGGTAGCCGTTCTGACTGCGAGCGGCGACGTTCAGGACGATCGCGTCGAGATAGAGATTGCCGGATGGGGCGCCAACGAAGAGCGTTGGTCGATTGCCCATGAAGTGATCGAAGGAGACCCCGACAGTCCATCCCTATGGGCTCAGGTCGACGCCTACTTGAAGCGCAAATGGCGTCGTGCTGACGGCAGAGAATTTGAGATTGCGGCGGCCTGCATTGATTCGGGCGGCCATCACACACAGAAGGTCTATGAGTTCTGCAAGGCCCGGCTGGGGCGTCGCATTTGGGCGGTGAAGGGTGAGTCTGCGCGTGGCGGCATTCGGTCGCCAGTGTGGCCCACCAAAAAGCCAAGTGCACGGAACAAGCAGGCATTTCGCCCGGTAATCATCGGGGTAAATGCGGCGAAGGATATCATCCGGTCTCGCCTCGCCCAAGAGCAGCCGGGCGCTGATGAACCATCGCCGGGCTACATGCATTACCCGTCTGATCGAGACATCAACTTCTTCGCGCAGCTCATTTCCGAGCGGCTGGTGACGAAGGCGGTTAACGGTCAGAGATTCCGCGTGTGGGAACTGGCGGCGGGCAGGGCAAACGAAGCGCTCGACCTCGCTGTTTATTCCTATGCTGCGTTGTGCGGCCTCCTCCATATGGGCCTGAAGTTGAACCAGAGGGCTGAGGCGGTCGCGAAGCCGTACGTTGCAGCCCGCGCCGAGCCCGCTCCAATGGCCGCGCCCGTTATTCAGGGGCCTGTCTACACGCCAGCAGCGGCGCAAGCGCACACGCCGCGTGGTCCAACGATCCATACGGCACAGCCCGTGAGGCGTAGGAGTGGCCTCGCTGGTCGCCTGCCTGGGGCGTGACCGTGTTCAGCGTCGAGAGGCGCCATAGCCCTTAGATGGAGACTTCCCTATGCGCTTCAACCCGCGAACCTCGATCCTCGCGGGGATGTCGACGCAGCAATTGCAGGCGGCGCTCGCTAGCGCGCAGCAAGCTTACCTTGATCTGACGACCGGCGGGAAAGTTCAGGCCGCGGCCTATACACAGGGCGATGGCGCGAAGTCGATCACCTATACGCCAGCGACCCTGCAGAACCTCGTCATGCTGATCAAGGAACTGCAAGCCCAGCTTGGCATCATTCGCACTGCGCGGCGCCCGATGCGGTTTTGGTATCGCTGAGCCATGACTGTTAAAATCTTAGGTCCCGATGGCCATCCTCTGCAGCCCTCGCGCAAGCGCGGACTCTCTGGTGGGCCGCCAAAGGCCCGCGCGCTTCATGGCCGCGGCAATGCTCCATATGATGCGGCTGATCTTTATAGCCCGCAGATGGCTGCCTGGACTCCCTATCTATGGAGCCCGGACGGCGAGACATCGCAGTATTTCCGCGACCGCATTGTCTCTCGTGCTCGCGACGTTGAACGTAATGATGGCTGGGCGCGCGGTGGCATCACCCGCATCCTGGACAATGTTATCGGCGCGGAATTCCGCCCGATCTCGAAACCAGACTATCGCGCCCTCGCCTACCATACCGGCAACAGCGCGTTCGATGCCGTTTGGGCTGATGAGTACGGCCACGCGATCGATGCATGCTGGCGCACATGGTCAGAGGACATCGGTCACCATGCCGATGCGATGCAATGCCTGACCGTCCCCCAGCTTTTCTGGGTGGCAATGCGGCACAAGCTGATCGACGGCGATGCCCTCGCCGTTATGCTCTACCGACCAGAGATTCTTGGCCCGGGTCGCGCCCGCTATGCGACCTGCATCCAGTTGATCGACCCCGATCGCCTGAGCAACCCGCAACAGAAGTTTGACGACAATGCCAACCGCGGCGGCGTGAAGGTCGACGATTTCGGCGTGCCGCAGGGCTACTGGATTCGGCGCGCTCATCAGGGCGATTGGTTCAATGCGGCCAAGAGCGTCCATTGGGATTACCTGCCGCGCGCGACGGAATGGGGCCGTCCCATCGTCGTCCACGACTATGATCATGATCGTGCAGCGCAACACCATGGTGGTGTCGGCGTCCTGACACCGATCTTGCAGCGCCTGAAGATGCTGAGCCGCTACGATAGCACCGAGCTTGATGCAGCGGTCATCAACGCGATTTTCTCGGCCTACGTTCGCAGCCCATACGACCCTCAGATGATCGAGGAGGCTATGACGGCCGGCGATGGCACGGAGGACACCCCTCTAGGCCAATACCAGCATGAGCGTGGCGAGTGGTGGCGTGATCGCAAATCGCTCGTGGGCGATGTGCAGATGACACACCTGTTCCCTGGCGAGGAGATCGGCACCGTCAGCGCCTCGCGACCGACGTCCAATTTCGAGCCGTTCGAGGTTGCGATACTGCGCCATGTGGCCGGCGGAATCGGAATCACGTACGAGCAATTGAGTGGTGACTTTTCGCGGACGAACTACTCCAGTTTCCGCGGCGCCACGAACGAGATCCTGAAGACGTTCAACCGGAGGACCAAAGGCTTCGAAGCCGGGTTCGCTAATCCGATTCGTGCTGCGTTCCTGGAGGAGATCATGGAGTTCGAGGATCTGCCGCTTCCCTCAGGCGCTCCTCCGTTCATGGATTTCCGTGCCGCCTATTCGAAGTGCCGCTGGCTGAAGCCTGGCCGTGGTTGGGTCAACCCGCTTGATGAAATCCGGGCCTCTACCCTGGCGATGCAGTCTGGTCTTTCCACCCTGGAAGACGAGGCGGCTGAGCAGGGCGAGGACTGGGAAGAGATCATCGACCAGCGCCGTATCGAGATAGCGCGCTTTAAGGCCAATGGCTTGGAGCTTCCGCAAATCTACCAGGGCATCGCATCTCAGCCGGACGGCGGGAAGATTGGATCGGGTGGCTAACATGATGAACCAGAACCAGATGGCCGCCGCTCTGAACGAGTGGATGCGTCGATACGTAGAAGATCCCGAAGAATTTGGGCGCGAGATCACGACCATCCGGGAGTTTATGACGGAGCAGGCGGCCGGACAGGAGCCGAGTTACGGCGCTGAATGCGCAGCCTACCTGGCGCAGATCGATGCTGACCTGCAAAGTGGTCATTCGGCATGAACCGACTTCCCCACCTATCGCAGCGCATCTTCAATACGCCCCTGGCAATTGCTCCTGGCAAGGCCGAGGTAATCATCGCTGCGCTCGCTGATCGCCTTGGCGTTGCGCACATGTTCCGCAGTTCCGGCGAACAGGTCGCCGTCGTGCCCATGGCGTTCGATGATGACGGTGAGGTGCTTTTCAGCACGCGCGATCATGATCGTGGTGACAAGGGCTATGAGGTTGTCGAGGGCGTCGCCGTCATCCCAGTCTACGGGACGCTGGTTCAGAAGAACGGCTACCTCCGACCTTTTTCCGGCATGACGGGGTATGACGGCATTCGACAGAACTTCCTGACGGCGCTTTGTGATCCCGCAGTGAGGGCCGTTGCGCTCGACATCGACTCCCCGGGGGGCGAGGTCGCTGGCTGCTTCGATCTGGTGGACGAAATCTTCAGCGCGCGTGGTGAGAAGCCGGTTTGGGGAATCCTGAACGAGGTTGCTTACTCGGCCGCCTATGCCATTGCCAGCGCATGCGACCACATTACCGTGCCGCGCACTGGCGGAACTGGCTCAATTGGCGTCGTGGCCTGTCACGTAGATTGGTCCAAGGCGCTCGAAAAAGAGGGTATCGCAGTCACCTTCATTCAATACGGTGACCGCAAGACTGACGGCGCGGCTGAGAAGCCCCTCAGCACGGAAGCGCAGAAGCGTTTTCAAGCCGATATGGACGAGCTTGGGGAACTGTTCATCAACACAGTTTCCCGCAACCGAGACGTCGCCGCGAGCAAAATTCGCGCGATGGAAGCCGGAACATTTCTTGGTGCTGCGGGGGTTACGTCGGGCCTCGCTGATGCCGTTAAGGCCCCCGACGCTGCTTTCCGCGAGCTGCTCAACAGCCTCGCCTGACCCTCAAGGAGTAACACGATGAGACAGACCCTGATGGCGGGCGCATCTTCGTTCGCCCACCTCCTCGGCCGCGCGCCGAAAGCTTCCAAAGCTGCTGGCGACGAAGACGACAAGAAGGCGAAGCGCGCCGCCGACGATGAGCTGGACGACGAGAAGGGCGACGGCGACGATGAGGGCGATGGCCCGAAGGACGGCAAGAAGTCCAAGCGCGCCGAGAGCCCTGAGCAGGACGAAGAAAACGACGAGACCAAGGAGCGCGACGAGGAAGAAGACGGCGACGCCAAGAAGTCGAAGAAGGCTGGCGCCAAGCGCGCCAAGGCCGATGACGGCGAAGGTGACGACGGCGAATCCGGTGACGATGACGAGGAGGGCGACGACGGCTCCGATGGCGCCGACATGCGCCGCAAGGGCGCCCGCTCTGCCCGTCTCCGCGAACGCGCTCGTTGCGCTGCAATCTTCAGCGATGCGTCTGCTGGAAAGAACCCGGCCCTGGCCGCTCAGCTTGCCTTCGGCACTGACCTCCCGCGCAGCCAGGCGATCAATGTTCTGAAGGCTGGCGGTCTTGCCGTGGCATCTGCCCCTCGTCGCCCCTCTCTCGACGAACGTATGGCGGCCGTGAAGGTGCCGTCGACCGGCGCGGGCGATGCCAGCCGTCCGGACGCTGGCTCTCAGAGCGTTGCGCAGAAGATCATCGCGGCCGGCAAGCGCGCCCGCGGCGAAGCCTAATCATCCCCCACAGGAGTAACATTCGATGACTCTCATCGTAAATACTGTGGGTGATAACCCGCAGGCCCCGTCGATCACTTCCGAAACCTACATTCCCGATCAACTCATTGCCGGCCCGAAGAACCTCGTGTCGCAGCCGATCGTGCTTGCGGCGGGCTCGACGCTCCCGCGCGGCACCGTGCTGGGGCAGCAGACCAGCTCCAGCGTGCAGACGGCAGCCGGCACCAACACCGGCAACGGCACCATCGGCACCGTCAGCGCCACGTCCACCGCGAAAATCGGCACCTACACCGCTGTGGCGACGAGTTCGACCACCTGGACGGTTACGGACCCCGAAGGCGCCGCTCTGAACAACGCCACCACGGGAACCGCCTATAATAACGGCGGTATCGCCTTCACCATCACGGCTGGCGGGACTGCCTTCGTCGCCAATGACAGCTTTACGCTGACCGTCGTGGACTCCATCGGCAACTTCATCGTGTCCGTCAAAACGGCCAGCGATGGAAGCCAGACCCCCTGCGCGATTCTTGCGGACTACGCCGATGCGACGAACGGCCCGGTCATGACCGGTGCTTATGTCGCGGGCGAGTTCAATGTGAACGCGATCAACTTTGACTCGTCCTGGACCCCGGAGCTTCTGACGACCGCTCTGCGGCTCTATGCGATCTTCCTGAAGGGCTCGGTGACTGCCGTTGATCCGGTCAACGATAGCTCGCTGTCCACCCAGCCCACCGTTCAGAATTTCGCCTAACAGGCGAGCCTTATCCGCCCCTTAGGCAAGGGCGTTTTGCACTGCCGTGTTGGCAGCGCGCCCTTAGATGGAGCCTTACCACATGGCCGGCGATCCGTTTGTCTATGACACTAACACGCTCATTCAGGTCGTCCCCAACCTGAAGCGCGCGCAGAGCTTTCTGCTCGACAAGTTCTTCCCGAACATCGTCCTGAGCGATTCCGAGTTCGTCTCGATCGATGTGGACGTTGGCTCTCGCCGCATGGCGCCGTTCGTTTCGCCGCTGGTCGAGGGCAAGCTCGTCGAGCAGCGCCGCATTCAGACCAACATCTTCAAGCCCGCCTACATCAAGGACAAGCGCGCACCCGATCTGCGCAAGCCTGTCCGCCGCATGATTGGCGAGCGCATTGGTGGCGAGCTGACTGGCGCTGAGCGCGAGATGGCCAATCTCGAATTCGAGATGACCGATCAGGTTGACGTGCTGACGCGCCGCCTCGAATGGATGGCCGCCTCTGCGCTCAAGACCGGGACCGTGACCGTCACTGGCGAGGGTTTTCCGACGACCCTGGTTGACTTCGGTCGCGCTTCCAATCTGACCGTTGCTCTCACCGGCAACAATCAGTGGGGCGTCTCGGCGAACTTCAATCCCGATGGTCGTGACCCGATCCCTGCTTCGACGATCGAGAATGCTCAGCATCTCATTCTGAAAGAGTCGGGCGCCCAGGTCACCGACATCATCTTCACCACAACGCCGTGGTCGAAGTTCCTCGGCGCCGAAGGCGTCCAGGGGGCGATCTACTACCCGAAGCTGGGCGACTTCCCGAACTCGATCAATCCGGGCGCTCAGATCCAGAAGGGCGCCGTCTACAAGGGCCGCTGGGGTCAGTATGACCTCTGGCTCTACAATGACTGGTATATCGACGACAACAACGTCGAGCAGCCGATGATTCCGGATGGGACGATCATCTTGAGTGGCCCGGAAATGATGGGCACCCGCGCGTTCGGCCAGATCATGGACCCAGCCTTCAACTATGAGGCTCTCGCCTTCGCCCCGAAGACCTGGGTGGAGAATGATCCGGCGCAGCGGTTCATCCTGATGCAGTCGAGCCCGATCGTGATCCCATCGCGCGTCAATGCAGCGATGGCGATTACCGTTTGCGCAGGGACGCAGAACTGATGAGTGACCCCAAAGCCCCTGCCCGCTCGGCCGAGGCAAAGCCAGAGATGGTGACGGCATCTATCGCTGCTCGCCGCACTCTGGTGGTTGACGGTCAGGCGTACGGCCCCGGCACTCAGGTGCAACTCTCCGTGGAGGAGCATGCTCGCCTCCTTGCTGCCGGCTTCCTGCACGACTCTCGGGTCGTGCAGATCGAGCCCAGTATGGGGCCGCAGTTCCGTGGTCCGGTCAACGGCGTCGTGCGCCCGACCTGACCCATGGCAGTCGACTGGGACCTCCTCGTCGGACAGCCGACCAATGGAATCTTCGGCGAGACGGTTGAGCTCGCCGAAGCATCTCCCTGCCCGCGCACATTTCAAGGCGTCTTCGACTCTGCCTATCTGGAGTTGAAGCCTCTCGGCGGCGAGATGATCGCAGACATAAACATCACCACGCGCCAGCCGGTTCTTGGTGTGCAACTGTCGACGATGCCGGTTGAGCCGTTCCAGGGCATGGAGCTTGTCATCCGCGGCTCCATCTATTCGGTCAAAGAAGTCCGACCGGATGGTCACGGCCATGCCAAGCTCCTCTTGAACCTGGGGTCTTACGAGCCATGACAAGCTCCCGGACGCTCATGCGGACTGCCGTTATGAGCGCGTTGCTCAACCAGACATCGGCCGGGAATCAAGTTTTTTCCAACAGAAATTGGCCTGAGACAACGGACCTTTTGGGGACGGGAGTGATCCTCGTTTACGCCCTGAAAGAAAGAAAAGAGTCAGTTCCGAGTGGCCTGCCACTGTTTAATACGTGGCCCACAATTGACGTTATGGTTCGGGTTGCGCGAGGCGGACCAGAAACAGCCATCGCAATCGTCGACAAGCTGGTCGATGAAATCGAAACCGCCGTCATAAATTCCTGGTCAACAAAGCCTTTTGCACAGCGAATCGTGTCCATTGAAAGCGATATCGGCGTCTCGTCAGAAGGCGAAATGGCCGGAGTAGCCCAGGCTTTAGTTCGGTTTGAGTTTCAGGATTTCATTTCATATCCATTGGATGGAATCCCGCTCACCGAGATCCAGGTCAATCCGCCGGAGGGAAGCTTCGGCAGTTTCGATATCCCCATTCCGCAGGACAGCACCCCATGAAAGTTTACCCCGTTCCCGGCGGTGAAGGTCTTCGCGACCCCCGCACGCGCCGCAAGATCCCCGCCGAAGGGCTGGAGGTGGTTGCCGATAATTTCTGGCATCGCCGCCTGGCGCAGGGAGACGTGACGCTCGATCCGCCCTCCGCGCTCTCGCATCCGGTCGAAGAGCCGGCCTCCTAAGCCATCCATCTCAACCCGCTCCGGCGGGTTTTTTATTGCCCGCCCTGACGGAGCCAGTCCCCATGAGCGCGTCCATTTCGATCCCCGGTTATCCAGATAGCAATCGGGTTCCCGGCACCTACTTTACGCCCCTACCGCAGGGGCAAGTCGGTCAGCAGAACCAGCGCGCGCTCATCATCGCCCCGATGCTGTCCGGCGGCACTGCCACGGCCGGCGTCCCGACGATTTCGGCTGGCTATTCCGATGCCCAGGGCAAGTATGGCGCGGCCTCGATCGCAGCGCAGATGGTTGCCGACTACCTGTTGCAGGATAGCTTCGGCGAGCTGTGGGTGCTGCCGATTGCGCAGCCGACCGGCTCGGCAGGCACCGGCACGCTGGCTCTTGCTGGCACGGCAACCGCATCGGGCACGCTCTCCCTCTATATCGCCGGTAAGTTGGTCTCCGTGGCCGTCACTGCCGGCGATGCTGCGGCTACGGTGGCGACCAACGTTGCTGCCGCAGTCAATGCGCTGGCGGGCTTCCCCACGACCGCAGCCGTGACCACGAGCACCGTGACCTTCACCGCCGTCGACAAGACGGTGGCGGGCGCCGACATCGACATCCGCCTGAACTACGGCGGGACAGTAGCCGGGCAGGCGACGCCGGCCGGCATCACTCCCACGATCACTGCCTTTAGCGGCGGTGTGACCAATCCCGACATCACTGCCGCGCTCGCCAATCTCGGCACCAAGACCTTTGACTGGATCATCTCGGCGTTCAATGACGCGACATCGCGCGCGTCGATCCTGAGCGTCCTCCAGGATCAGACCGGCCGTTGGAGCTGGGAAGAGCAGCTGTACGGCCATGCGTTCTATGCCCTGCGCGGCAACCTCTCCACGCTGACGACGTTCGGCTCGACCAACAATGACCAGCATCAGACCACGATGGGTGTCTATGATACGCCGTGGCCGATGTATCGGGTCGCCGCCGACTATGCCGCGGCCTCGGCAGTCAGCCTGCGCTCCGATCCGGCTATGCCGCTCCAGACGCTGGCCCTCAACATGCCGGCGCCCCCGATCAGCAGTCGGTTCACGATCGGCGAGCAAAATTCCCTGCTCTACGATGGAATCTCGACCTTCGTCGTCAATGACGCCGGCCAGGTCACGATCGGTCGCCTCATCACCGGCTACCTGACCAACGCCGCGGGCGCACCAGACATCAGCTATCTGGATGTCGAGACGATCTTCACCCTCGTGTACCTGATGCGGGACATGCGGGCTTTCCTGCAGACGATCTATGGTCGCAAGAAGCTGGTGGCTGATGGATCGATCATCGCCGCCGGAAGCAGTGCCGTCACGTCGAAACTGATCCTGCAGAGCGCGATTGCCCGGTATCAGACGTACTGCACCAACGGGCTCGCCCAGAACTACGCGACCTTCGCGTCAACGGCGCTTGCCCAGAATGCCGGCGGTGGATTGGTCAAGCTCTCGCTGCCCTTCAATCTCGCGAACCAGCTGAGAATTTTGGCGGCCTTGGCGCTCTTCACGAAGTCCTGATCCTCATAATTCGGAGCGAATCGCATGAGCGGCGTTTATGGCGCTTTCCTCGGCACGCCTGGCGCACGCGCTGGCCTTGCCACTCTCGAAATCGACGGCGAGGTCTACGATCTTGCGGGCGATGGCACCTACAGTGCGACGGTGCTGACGCGCGAGCCCTTGATTGGGCAGAGCGGCCCGCAGGGCTTCAGCGAAATGCCGAAATATGGCCAGATCGGTGGGCAGATCCGCGATGCGGGCAATCTCACGGTCAGCGCCATCATGCTGAAGACCAGTTCCTCAGTCAAACTCGTCATGATCAACGGCAAGACCGTTTCGGGCGACGCCATGTTCTGCACTGAGTGCACCGAGGTCAACACGGCCGAGGGCACGTTCAACGTGGTGTTCATGGGCACCGTGACGGAGAATCCGGTATCGTGAGTAGCGAGCGCAGCAAGACGATCGAGCTTCACCGCCCTATTACCTATAAGGGTAGCGAGCTTCACGAGATCACGGTCAATCCGCCGACCATCGGCGCTCTTCGACAGGCTCAAGCGCACACCCGGAGTGGGCGCAGCGACGAAGCTCAAACCAAATTCAGCATTACGCTCGTCGCCCGATGCGCTGGCCTCAATGATGAAGCCGTCGAGATGCTTGAGGGCGACTCCTTCATGGAAGCGCTGGAGTTCGCGTCCGGTTTTTTGGGCGACGACAAGAAGACTGCATCGGACGAGGAATCGACCTAGCCATAGCGCTAGGCTGGCCTCCGAGCGAGCTTGATGCTCTGGAAATCGATGATCTCGATATTTGGGAAGTCCGCGCGCGGGCAGCCGGGCGCATCAAATGACGAATGACCCCGTTTCTATCATCGTCGGCGACATCTCCTGGCAGGGCTGGGAGGGTGTGCAAATTACCCGCAGCATCGAAGCGGTTCCGTCCAGTTTTTCCCTGATCGGCACGGAGAAATACCCCGGCGCCTCCGGCGTGAATAAGGTGGATATCCTGCCGGGGTCGCCCTGCCGGATTGCCCTTGGCAGCGACACCGTTCTGACGGGCTATGTCGATGGCCGAGACTATGAGCTGTCCGCAACCTCCCACGAAATCACCGTTGTTGGTCGGTCAAAGCTAGAGGATCTGGTCGATTGCTCCGGAGCCTTGGCGCAACAGCAGTCGGTTGGCCGCACGCTCGGCGCTCTAGGCAATCTACTCTGCTCGCCGCTCGGAATCACCGTCTCGCTCCCCGATGGCGACACGCCCACGATCCCTTCCATCTCCGTTCTCTTGACCGAGACCGGCTATGAAACGCTAGAGCGTGTGGCACGCTGGAATGCACGCCTTCTCTACGATGATACGGATGGAAATCTGGTCATCGCGAAGGTCGGCACGCAAAAGCATGCGAGCGGGTTTCAGGAAGGCGTCAACGTCCAGGCCGTTCAGTCTACGCTGAATGTCTCCGAGCGGTTTACCTCCATTGCCGCGATCTGGCTCGACACGACTATCCTGAGCCAAGGAACGGACGTTTCTCCCCTTCCTTATGTCAATGACAAGTCCCTGGCCGTCGACAAGAGTTTCCCCGTCCGGGCTGATGGCAAGCCGCGCTACCGCCCACTCCTGATCCTCGCGGAGCAGGGGCAGAACCAGAACAATCTGGTGCCGCAGCGTGTGCAGTGGGAGATGGCCCGCCGTATCGGCCGCAGCCAGGCCGTCACGATCACCGTTGATAGCTGGCGCGATAGTGCTGGCAAGCTTTGGACACCAAATTTTCTTGCGGACATCACGATCCCAAGCTGCAAGGTATCCGGCACATGGCTGATCTCGACCGTGACCTATATCCGAGACGGACAAGGCACCCGGGCCGACGTGACGCTAATGCCACCGGCCGCTTTCATCCCGCAGCCGGCTGTTCCGTACACGTTCGATAACGAAACACTTGCCGCTGCCGGTCAGAATACGACGGGCGCCCAGACCCCGACGCAGTAAGAGGGCGCCATGGCCTCCGGTTTCTCCATTACAATCAAGGCGGTCGATCAAACGACCGCTACGATCGACAAGATCAATGGCAAAATCGCTGGCGCCCAGAATGCTATCAACAAGCGTCTGGCGGCATCTGCGGCGCCCTGGAAGCGCCTGGGAACACAGATCGGGCGCACGGTGCGCCTGCTGGGTGGCAATAAGCTCGCCATGGGCGTGCAACGCGTCTCCAAAGGCTTCATGGAGCTGACGCGCTCCTCATGGGGAGCCTTCCAGAATATCTCCCGCATAGTTGACCCGCTCGGCATCATCACGGGGGCGGCTACGATCGCAGGCATCGTCGCGCTTGAGCGACGTTTTGCCGATCTTGGACAGACGCTGACCAATACCGGCCGCGTGATGAACATGGACCCGGCTAAGCTCGCGCAGTGGGAGCGCGCCGGACGGTTGGTGGGTGTTTCCGCGGGAGAAACAGATTCCTCCCTGCGTGGCCTTCAGCGCACGGCGACGGATGCTCGTTTCGGCCAAAACAATCAGGCCGCCGGCATGCTCCAGATGATCCTGGGTAAGGATTGGCAGAAGCAGAGCCAGGATCTTCCCGGCACCATCACCAAGATTAGCGCCTATCTCCAGAAGTTGCGCGGCCCGGCGCGCGCGAACGCGATCGGCAATATCGAGGGCACCTTCGGCTTCTCCGATGGCTTCATGTCCGAGCTTCTTCGCGGGCCGGCTGCACTGCAAGAGAACCTAAAAAAGGCCGCGGCTCACGGCAGTCCGACTGACAATCAAATCGGCACAGGCGATAGCCTGGCGCAGTCGCTCAATGGAATGCAGCAGAGCCTTGAAGGGCTCGCAACGGCGATCTCAAGTAAGCTTGAGCCTGTTCTCAAGCCGATGATCGACAGCTTCTCGAAGTGGGTCGACAAAAACCGCGAGCTGATTGGCCAGAATGTTGGCAAGATCGTCTCTGATATTGCCACTTCTATTCAAAAGGTTGATTGGACTGCCGTCTGGAAGAAAATTCAGGATGTCTTCGACAAGATCAATGCGGTGGTGCAGTCCATCGGTGGTTGGAAAACGGCTATCGTTGGCGTGATCGCGATCCTGACGGCGGCTAAGGTGGCCTCGATCGCGGTGCCATTCGTGCAACTTGCGGCGGCAATCGCTGGCCTGACGAGCGGGCCGGCCTCCTTCGGGGCTCTCGGCCGCGCACTTGGCGCGATTGGGTTTGCCGTGGTTGGCGACCAAATTGTTAAGATGGCCGCTGAGTCGATGGGGGCTGGGCAAACGACCGCCACTGTTCTTGGAGATGCCACCGCTGGCGCTATCGCTGGCGGCGCGATCTTCGGTCCGGTCGGCGCCGGTATCGGCGGCGCTCTCGGCGCGGCCTACGGCGGCTATGAGGCCCACAAGGCATCCAAGGCCGCGCAGGCCGCGCGAGCCGATGACATGGTGGCCTATTACCGCAGCCAGGGGCTGTCCGCCGTTCAGGCAGCAGCTCTGGTCGGCGGTTTCCAGCAGGAAAGCGGGCTCGACCCGACCGCGAGTAATGACCAAGGCGGCGGCCACTACGGCATCGGTCAGTGGGGGAAAGCCCGCCAAGCCGATTTCGCCCAGCAGTTCGGCCACGACATCCGCAAGAGCACGCTGCAAGAGCAAATGCAGTTCGCCCTGGACGAGATGTTCAACGGCAAGGAGGGCGCAGCCGGGAAGAAGCTGCTCGCCGCCAATACCGCAGACCAAGCAACCGATGCGGCGCTTAGCTATGAGCGGCCCGCGACGCCTGGGACCCCGGCCTGGCAGAATGAGCAGGCGTGGCGCCTAGCGAATACGGCGGCCATCCTCGCCCGCCAGAAGGACGGCAGCAAATACCTTCCGCAGATCGACGCGGCCGGGAATGCGGGTGCCTTCCCGCAGGACAATGGGCCAACGCGCCTAATCGGAGAGACCCAAGCCGGCACAGGCATGGGCGCCGAAAACCGCGTGCATGTGGAGTTGACCGTCAATCATCAGGGCAACCTGACTGGCGCCAAGGCTACCCACAACCAAAAGCCGGTGACCGTCCTGCAGATTCACCACCCGCTTCCGGCTGGGGCACCCTAGCCCTCCTCCGTCGCGCGCCGAGGACCGAAGAGTGACAAGAGGCGCGCCGCAATGATGAGCACTCCTGCTGCGATGCACCAATAAGCGTAATAGGTCACTTCTTGAGTGGTCGGCCCTGAATTTGAGACGGCAAGCAGCACAAAGCCAACCATTACTGAGCCGATAGCGGCGAGGATGCCGTAGATCCAATTCAGAATCGAAAAGCTCAATACGCGGTCAAATAGGGTGACTGGCGCGACGATTAAGAAAAGCCAGCCTATGCAGCCGACCAAAGAAGGCATTGTTTCTATCCCTGTAATTGCGGGCGGGAACGATACCGACCTTTCCATTGCATATCCAGCAGACAGAATAGAGGCGCCACTATGAGCTGGATGGACTATCTCCTCCCGGCGTCGTGGCGCGGCGTACCGTTCCACGTCTTCGACAACGAGGCACGCGTCGGACGGCGCACGGCGCTGCACGAATACCCCTTCCGCGACACGCCGTGGATCGAAGACCTCGGAAAGGCGACGAGTTACTATACCTTCCGGGGCTTCCTGGTGGGCGAGTCCTGCTACCTGCAGCAGGATCTGATGATGATTGCGTGTGAGATATCGGGCGCAGGCCCGCTCACGCATCCCACGCTCGGACTTCTGAGCGTCAGCCTCATCGGGCAGCCGGTCTTTCGCCAGTCCTACCAGCACGGCAACGCAGTGATGATTGACTTCACGTTCGCCGAGGGCGCTCCACTTCAGCTTTTCCCGAGTGTGATCCAGAACACGATTAGCCAGGTCAGCTCTGCCGCTGACAGCGCTCTGACCAGCATCTCCAGTGACTTCTCCAGGGTCATTGCCAATCCGCTCGGGGCTCTCTGATGGCAGCCATAGCGCAAGGCGCGCTCCTCGCTGTCCAGGGCTTTGGTGCTCTTGCGACACAGCTTTCCGAGGATGCCTCTATCTCCTCCGGCGCGATGAGCGTCCTGCAGGGCAACTACGGGCGCTATGTCACCATCCCGGGCGTAACCGTCCAGCCCACAGCTACGACGGCAAGCATTCTGGCGGGGATAACGACGGCGCGGACGCTGGTTGCCGCAACAGTCGCGGAGGCTGAGGTGGCGGCTTCCGATCTATCCATGACGACGGCTACGGCGCTTGTGATAGCCATCGTAGATCTCGCTGAAGCCCTTCGTGCCGCGGCACCAAATCCGGCGGATCAGATTAGGCTAATGACCGCGCTATCCGACTATTACCCGACGCCTCCGGTTTCGAGCGCCACGATAGGACAGACGATCGCTGCGGTGGAGACCGAAACGGCGGCGGTTTGTCGCCGGGCGGCCCTGGTTTCTCTTGCCCGCGCATGCTCCGCCTATACGCCGACCTCATATGACGACGCGATGAGCTTGCGGACGCAGGTCGCGGACCTGATCGACGCGGAGATGATTGTGGCGGCGGATGCCGGCGACAATGACGCCTACGCGTCCCTTCGTTCGCTTCGGACTGCAGTCATCACGGACCTGACCGCCCGCGGCGCCGATCTCCCGAAACTAGTCATGGTGACGACGAAAATACCGATCCCTGCTTTAACCCTTGCCTATCGTCTCTACGGCGACGCCACGCGTTGCGATGACTTGATGCAGCGCGCCGATCCGATCTGCCCTCTCTGGATGCCGACCTCGCTGGTTGCGCTGAGCAGTTAATGAGCGTCGCAAAGCGCTTATGGGACCGAGCCATTATCATGATGGGCCTCGGCCGCGGCACGACTGCCGTCACCGATGGCGGCCCGATCCGGACCGTGCAGATCGTCTTTGTCACGACTGGCGAAATTCGCGATGGCGTGCCGGTGATGCAGCACTATGGCTTTGCTAGCCGACCGCACGCCGGCTGCGATTACACGGCTATGACCCTGAGTGGCGACCCGACGAAGAGCCTCGTCATCGCCTCGAATGATCAGCGCTACCGCATCACCCTCGCTGAGGGCGAGGTCGCACTGCATGACGATCTCGGCCAGAAATTCCACCTGACCCGCACGGGCTTTGCAATCGCGGACGCGAATGGCTGCAGCATGGTTTCCAGCCCAGGCGGGATCGCGATCATGAGCCCCGCGCTGACCCATAACGGCAAAAACATCGGCAGCACGCACGTTCATATCGGGGTCACTTCTGGCCCCGACGACACTGGTCCACCAGCAGGATAAAAATGGCCGACTTCACGCTCAGATGGAATCAGGCCGCGGGACATGCGGACTGGCTTGTCGGCAATGGCGACCTCGTATCCGGATCGACGCTCGAAACGGCTGTTATCCGCAGCCTGTTCACGGATCGCCGCCTGCCGAACGACACCGCCCCATCGGATGGCAGCGGAGACCCGCGCGGCTGGTGGGGTGATACCTACAACGGCTACCAGATCGGGTCCCTACTCTGGACGCTTGAGCGTTCAAAGAAAACGAACGGCACTGCGCTTCTTCGCACGGCCGAGCGCTATGCGACGGATGCTCTCCAATGGCTGATCGATTCTGGCGTGGTCGCGACAGTCACGGCGAATGCCTCCTGGGCAAATCTGACGAACATCGCCCTGGTCATCACTCTGACTGAGCCAGGCGGCGCTACGCCGCAACAATTTGCCTATAGCTATGTGTGGAACGGGAATTAACCGATGCCATTTTCCCGCCCAACACTTACGGACCTGATCGCCCAGGCGCAGCAGGACATTATTGCCGGGCAGATCACTGATCAGACGACCGGCAACATACTCCAGGGCCTCCTGGCGCAAGCGAACCTGCTTGATGTCGCTACGTCGGAAGCTGGGCTCGTCTATCTGCTCTATGCCTACCTCGATTGGATCTCGATCCAATCAGTGCCCTACACGGCAACCGATGAGTTTCTTGAGGCATGGGCGGCGCTCAAGGCGATTCTGCGCAAGGATGCAGCTCCAGCCACCGCGACCTTCAACATCGCCTCTGGCGCCACGAATGGAAGCCCGCTTGCCTCTGGCACGACAATCACGCGCAGTGACGGTTTTGCCTATGTGACCACGGCGACCGTAACTGTCTCCGGGGGCGCCCTTTCGGCTCCGATCACAGCAGTGACCGCGGGTTCGGCCGGAACCCTGACCGCCGGAACTCAGTTGACGATCGCAAGCCCGGTCAGCGGGATCCCGTCCACGGGAACGGCGACGCCGGTCACTTCCGGAACTGATCAAGAGACGGACGACGCGCTGCGGACCCGCATGCTGCTTGCCTATGCCGCCCCTCCGCAGGGTGGTGACCGGGCAGACTATGTGCAGTGGGCTCTGGCCGTTGCCGGCGTGACGCGCGCATGGGTGGCACCAAATGGAAACGGCGCCGGCACCGTCGTCATCTACACGATGTTTGACGACTCGGAATCGGCCTATAACGGCTTCCCGCAGGGCACGAACGGTGTCTCCCAGTATGACGCCGGCCCTGGTGGGTCGCCGCGCGATACGGTCGCCAGCGGAGATCTTCTAACCGTCGCTGACGCCCTCGTGGTCAAACAGCCGGTCACCGCGCTTGCCTATAGCGTCGCTCCGCTCAACGATCCGATCAGTTTCTCGATCGGCAATCTTGGCTCATTCAATACTGCGGCAAATCAGGCGCTGATCACCGCGGCACTTCAGGACATGTTCCTGCGCCTCGGCAATGTCGGCGGCACAACGGATCCAACGACAGGTGAGGCGTGGCCTGCCATTGACCCCTCCGACTGGTATGCTGCGATCAGCTCGGTAACAGGCATCGGTCGATTTACCGTCACTTCGCCTACCTCACCGATCACGCCGGGGGCTGGGTATCTCCCGACGCTTTCGCTCCCCCCTACCTTCTCGTCCTAAGCCATGACGGTTCCCGCATGGACGGCGGATGACCTGCTTGCGGCTATGCAGCAGCTTCTTCCGCGCGGCAGGGCGTGGCCGCGTGATCCAAGCGCGGTTCAGGCGCAGTCGCTTCGTGCTCTTATGCCGACGTTTCAGCGGCTCACCGCGCGCGGCGCCTATCTCTTAACGGACGCCTTTCCATCGACCGCAGACGAACTTCTGCCGGAATGGGAGGCGTCCCTCGGCTTGCCCGACCCCTGTGCGGGGGAATCACCGACGATCGCGCTGCGCCAGGCGCAGGTGACCGCTCGCTTCACTGCTGGCGGCGGACAGAGCATCGCCTACTTCGTGAATTTCGCGAAGACACTCGGCTACGACATAACGATCGAGCAATTCTCGCCATTTCGTGTCGGCGCGAGCCGGGTGGGAACTCCACTCTATGGCGAGGCGTGGGCCTTCGCCTGGCAGGTCAACGCGCCGCCGGTCGCCGTCGAATACTTCACTGTTGGCGAAAGCACAGTGGGCGACGCTCTTGTTACCGTTATCGGGAATACTGTTCTAGAATGTGAGCTGCAGCGGCTTGGACCGGCGCACACCAAGGTGCTGTTCAGTTTTGGCTAACGACTTGCGGGAGCGGCTCGGAATCTAAGCGACAAGAAGGATTTGCCAAGCTCTATGAGGGGCATCTCATAAAACGTGTATGATATCCATGCCAAGGCAACCGTCACAACCATTCCAGACACTCTAAGTAAAACCGATGGAGTTCCTTGCTCCAGATAATTGATGGCCGCCTCAACCGGAAGGTGAAATAGGTAAATTCCGTAGCTTATGGCTCCAATTCTGGGCAAAATGGATCCTCCCCAACTACTTCCTTGGGGTCCGTCCTTAACTGCCTTTGCAATGAGCCACGCAAAAAACAGAGATGTGAGAACAGTGGGGACACTAAACGCGAACCGCCTCAGATAATCTCCCAGCAGTAGGCCGCAGGAGCAAAGTACGAAGCTAGGAATGGTTATTGGGAGCAGCCTTCTTAGGTGCCGCTCCACCCAATCCGTCCCCCGAGATTCAACGGCGATAGCCGTAAGAACGCCGACAGATAGTTTGTCAAGATTGGCGGCTGGATTGAACCCAAACATCGGATTCCTGGGAAACTCCACCCCTCGATAGATTAGGGCTCCGCCAATGGACATCAGCGCTAGCGTGACGAACCAACGGCGCGGAAGCAGGAGAATGCTAATCGGCAGGAGGATGTAGAATTGCTCCTCGACCGCCAGCGTCCAGAAGTGACCGAGGTACCCCGCATCTCCGAAGCCGTAGCTGATGAATATGTCCACGGTATATGTGGCAGCCCACGGCCAGCATTGCCTAGCGCCATAGAGGCCGAGAATCATGCAAATCAACAGCGTGCCATAATAGGCTGGGAATATGCGAAAAACACGGCGCGTATAGAACCGAAATATCGACGAAGATACGGAGCGGCCACAACTATCTGATAGCAGGGTGCTGGTTATAAGAAATCCGGATAGAGTGAAGAAGAACTGAACTCCATCTGGGGTTATTTTCAAATATTCTGGAACAATATTTGAGAAATAGTGAATAAAGACGACTGAAAATGCAGCGAATGCCCTGAAAGTGTTTAGCCTCGGAATATAGGAAAGCGCCCCGCTTCCTTTGCCGTGCTTTGTATGCTCCATCGACATTCTTTCACTGGCGTATTTCTCGGGCCGCAATGGCCCGCCGCAGCAGTAGCTGATTCGCTCTCTACCCACAAATCATCATTGCCAGCGTGCCGCAGGGCGCCGGGCTTTATTCCCGATTGGATTGACCCATGTATCGCATTGATAATTCGACGGCGGCAACCTCGCTGCCGACGCCGGGGGTGGTTGGCCCCAACCCCAACGGATTCTTTACGAGCGGGTCGCCTGGCGTGGTCCCGGCGACGATTGTTGATGCGGACTGGATGAATGCCGTCCAGGAGACGCTAGCCAACCCCATCGAGGCGACTGGCGCAACGCTGAGCAAGACCGACAAGACTCAACTTACAGTCGCCATTCCAAAGCTCATCCAGCATTCCCTAACCCAATACACGTCCTCCACAAGCCTCACCGTCCCGGCCGGAGTCTATTGGGTCTGGGGTGAAGCGTGCTCTGGGGGCTCCGGTGGCGGCGGCAGCACTGGTTCTGGCGGCGTAGGTTCAGGCGGCGGGGGCAGCCCCAAGGTCAAGTTCGGCTTCGCTGTAACACCCGCCGATACACTAGCCTTGACGGTCGGGGCCGGCGGTACAGCTAATGGTGGCGTTGGCGGAACAACCGTCGTCTCGCTCAACGGATCTCCCATGGTCACCATTACGGCCGGCGGCGGGGGGGTTGGTGGCAACACAGCACTGGCAACAACTGCGGGAGCGGCTGGGACTTACTCGGTAGCCAGCGGTGTGGATTTCTCAGTTCGCCCCGGCCTCAGCGGCCAGCTTCCATTTACCACCGGCACGTCTGTCTATGCCGGCGGCGTCGGAGGCGCCGCAGGAGGTGGTGGATACGGCGCCATTTTCATCTCAGGTGCCAATCTCGCTGGGGCCGTTGGCAATGGATATGGCGGCGGTGGTGGCGGCGGCATCGCGGGTGGCAATGGTGGAGTCGGTGGCGCCGGCTTCGTTGACCTGGGTTGGGGGTAATTCACAATGACAGTTCAGCCTTACGCCATCATCGCGACCGCGACTGGAGAGTATTACGGCGCCTCGGCCACTATCGGCGAGGTGGTCAACATCGTCCTCTGGGACGGGGACACTGCCACCTGGTCGCCCCCGGGCGGGACAGAAGCGCGCGCTGACCCGAGCGGCACCCTGCAGATCGGCCAGACCACCACAGTCTAACTGCTGCCAGGGCGGCTGAGCCTCCCACAATCGCCGCCTCGCGGAGACACCATGACAATCCCCGTTCCCTCCGCCGTCCGCACCGTGCGGATCTACAGCGGCGCGCAGATGCTGGCGACGCGCGGGCAGACGCCCACCGTCCCGTATCGCTGGACCCCCAAGCACCCGCTCGACGTCGACTGGTGGTGGGTGGATGCGACGGGGTGGTGTCAGGACAATGGCGATACACTTCTCGCACCGCCCGCGAAGACCATCACCCCGAACGACGGCACCCTTATGTGCGTCGCCACTGCCATCAGCGCCGACGGTCTTCAGGCCGGCTTCCTTCTGTCGGGCGGCACGTCGGCCGTCGATTACACAGTGACCGTGCGACTTATCGGGCGAACGACGGGCGCATCGTGGTCCGGCGACATTGTTCTGTCGATGGACAAGGTGGTCGCGGTTACGTCTCCGCCTGCCAACATGGCGACCATGAACGGCGCAGCTCTGACATTCGGCGGTCTCACCATCGCGCCAGGACAATCATCATGAGTGGAACGAACAATCAGGAAGCGGCCGACTTTCCACTGGCAACGGACAGCCAGCTTTCGAGCGGCGCGGTCAAGTTCGTTGCCATCCTACCGGGCGGCCTGAACACAGACGGGACAACGACGCCGGCTGCCGGCTACTCGGCGACGGCAGACCAGCTTGCGACGATCGTCACGCCGTTGGTAGTCCCTCCTAATTTCGAGATCGTAGAAATCACGACAGACACTGTTCTCGTTGCCGCTACGCACAGCGGAAAGCTACTGGTCGCCTCCGTCCCGAACATAACTATCACAGCTCCCTACAGCGGCATCGGCAATGGCTTTAGTTGCGCCATAGCTAACGTCAGCGGCGGCAATATCGTCA
>Ga0310811_10000456_pt1 | contig 54413 bp, 72 predicted proteins | sample YCmetagenome_FD_207642 | JGI IMG/M metagenome (GOLD analysis project Ga0310811, IMG submission 207642) | Soil microbial communities from experimental microcosm in Duke University, North Carolina, United States - YC | ecosystem: Engineered > Artificial ecosystem > Soil microcosm > Unclassified ... | reverse complement strand
CAACAAGAAAGCGGCGCGTAAGAGAGACACGAAAACGCCAGCTTGCCCTGATTCTGATTCTGATTTTTCATTGCCCAAGACAAAGAGACAGTCCAAGAGAACGGGAACAAAGAAACGAAAAACTCCTCTTATTGATGATGATGCAGAGTCTTTTGATGGACAGCCTCCAAAGAAGAAACGTAGGCATGCTTCTAAAGCAGAGCCTGTGTACGTCATTCCAGAAGTCGAAAGAATGGAGACTACGTTTCGTGGACGTCTGGGTAGGTAATTTGGTTTATAAAATTCTATCTTTCTCATATTTTCCAGGGTACGCTTGCTTGAACACTATTTTACGCAACAAGAAACCTGCACATGATGCGGTATTCTGCTCACGGACCTGTCGGTAAGCGCATGTAATCTATTCGTTGATATTTACTTAAATAGATCAGCATTGATACCATCAAAAAGAACGGCATAGAGTGGGTCAAGGACCTTGGTCGACGAAATGTCGAGGATATGCTCAAGATCATCGAGTGGAACGAAGAAAACGTATGCTCCAATTTCTTGACACGCCTGTGATCACTCACTGTCCATCCACTCAGAATATACGCTTTATGAGACTGTGCATTTATTCTTGTTACAGCGATATCAAACACTGAAGCCTTGTCCTCAGGTCGTCCGAAATGTTCCCATTTGCATCCCACGAACTTTATGGATATTCGCTAGACTATTGTGCCTCCGTTCTAGCTGAGGTTGGCGCCCTGGCAAATAAATATGGTCACCGACTCACGGTCCACCCGGGTCAATTTACTCAGTTGGGCTCTCCTAGGGATTCAGTGGTTAAAGCCAGCATCCGCGAGCTTGAGTACCATGCACAGATGCTCAACCTCATGGGTATTGGACCTGATGGCGTTATGATTATCCACGGGGGAGGAGTCTACGGTGACAAAGAGGCAGCGCTCGCCAGGATTCGCAAGACAGTTGAGGAAGACCTTCCGAAGGACGTCAGGGACCGCTTAGTTCTAGAAAACGATGAGGTCGGCCTTCATTGCGGACGATGCTTTATTTGCTAATCCTTTCTGTCCCCGCAGCTTTGTTATAATGCGGCAGATCTGCTGCCGATATGCGAAGAGTTGAACATCCCGCTCGTCTTCGACTATCATCACGACGTGCTTAATCCATCTCCTGATCTCACTCCCTCGGAGATTATTGCACGTACCAAGGTTATTTTCGCCAGGCGTGGCATCAAGCCTAAGCAGCACTTGAGCGAACCTCGTGAAGGTGCTGTCACCGTTATGGAACGCAGAGCCCATGCAGATAGATGTCAGAGGCTACCCGGAGCCCTACCAGATGATATGGGTGCGTCAGAACACTTCTAACATGGAACTTGAAAGTTCATGTTAGCACAGATCTCATGATCGAGGCAAAAGACAAGGAACAAGCTGTCCTTCATTTATATCGTATATACAATCTACAGCCTGTTATTCACGGTGCGTGCTATGTGACGTTAATCTTTTGATATCTTATGGAAGTCGCCTAGCATCACTTCGACCCCCTGCTGACATTCAAACCAAGGAAACCAAGGGCCGCAAGTCGCACAGAAAGACCGGCTCCAACAAGGATTCTTTGTAAAGGACACTCGCACTAGACGCCGATGTCAACCTTGACGCCCTTGGGTTAGGTGTTGGCACAGAATAACGGAGGTAACTGAAGGGTTCCTATGAATCACATTCTTGGGAGAATTCTGTTGAGCAATGTTTCCTGTTGCGGTTAAATACACCATCATCCGTTGGCACGCCGTCGGTTTCCTATTGTGCAGTGTTGATATACAGAAATCGTATAGTATGTTGGCCTCAATATCTGTTAGCAGCCTGAAGAGAGTATCGCCCCCTCGTGCATGCAGTTGCTATATTCACGCCCGCACTTTAGAAGTCACCATTGCGTTCAGGCGGGGCAAACGCGACACGAGTTTCTTTCATTATCTTTTAAAGCCATGCTCGTATATCATGAGCCACTGCAGGCTCAGAAATCTGCTATCCTCCAACGGCTTTGCTTGAGATTACGTGCTAAGCATTACACAGAACCTTACAGGACGCCTAATATATTAGTACTTTGACATTCTGGGATTGATATCGTCATCAACGTATACATGCCTAATAACAACCTGCAAAATGTCAAGAGCAAATCATCTCGTCTGCAATTTACCCCTAAGTCAACAATGAGTTTCGTTTATCTGTTAAATCGGATATGAGCCTCCATCTGTTCCTGACCAATTCAGTGCTCACTTGTAAATCTCGATCCTTGAAGTTTTCTGATAGGTCCAACCCTGCTTGTGGTTGCGTAGCTCCGGCTCTCAACACAATCATGTGCTGAAATAGAATTATAATTTACATACAGTTATTCAAGTGGTGCTCACCGAACTACCGCCATGACTCTGAGCATCGCTTCTTGAGGCCTTCCAAGTCTCCCGAAGGAGCGACCGTCGATTCAACCTGTATGTCATGTCGATAAGTCAGTCGCATCTATCATTTTAGACGTCTGGCAACTGACGAGGCTAATAAGGAGTTCCCTACAACTGAGTGATCCGTGAGTCAATATGTTGTATTTCGAGTCCGTAACATAGGCTTACCATTGGGCCACATCAACCATACTCCAAACCACACAACTACGTCATTTCAGTGGTGGTTGCGTACAATACGGCATAACCCACTCACAGTTCTGTTTAAGGACTAGAAACTAGAAACTAGTTAGAAAGGATGCTCTATTAAGAGATATGGTAAAGTCCTTACCAACACCATCACTGTAACAATCATCAAACTGACGGATCAATGATGGAAACAGCTTATGAAAGGCCATATACCTAGTGACCAGAGCAGTTTCTGCGTAGAGGTAAAATTGAAACTTGTTAAAAAGGCATTTATCCCATGAATGCGCCTCCTATCTTACCAATAGTCCAATAGATCAACCGGTCGATCATCGCAATCGTGCTGTGACTGAGAGATGTGAGAAATAGTAGGCGAGATCACGGACAGTCATACTCTATTGTAATACCAGAGCCTTGTTTCTTCTTTAAACTCCATGCGATACCAGCGGTAGTGATCCAGTCGCAGACTGCACGTGTAATGAAAGAGAACGCGATGAGCAGGTTTTGGCTTTCCTCAAAAGTCGTGAGGTTCGTCATAAAAAATGCTCTTGCTGTGAGAATGAGTGTCAAAGTTTGTGCAACTACGGAGAACGTTTGACAAAGGATGGGTAAGGAAACATTTCTAGCCAACTTCCAAAGTCGGAATGCGTAATATGACTGAAATTTACCCGTAAGGACTAAACGATCAATATACATTTGGAATCACTTACCTGCACAATGAATACTGTAAAACTGCTCAACGGAACCGCCAGGTCTACTGCTAGAGGAAAAACACTGAGTTGAGATGGGTCACCATAGGTGCTGACAGTCATTGTCCACAAAGTTGACACTACGCAGACGAAATGGCCCAGTTGAATCAAGCTGCAGAGCATGTGTCAATAATTGAAGGACAAGTTATGTATGGAGCGCACATGACTGCAGATACCTAGTCGTATGAAGCAATTAATAACATCAACAATGCATCGTACAATTGATTGACTCACAATCGCTTTTATGCTGAGGTGATCGCTCGCGAATCTTGCAAAATACAAGTAGGACTGGCAGGCAAGGCAACCAAATAATGCAGCGCTCAGAAGCCCGCCGACTTGGACTGGCCCAATAACCAGCCTTGCATTGAAATTGTTCGCTGAGCCTTCTAGGCCATTCATTGTGCCCATGCTAGGTTATGCAAGGTTGCAGAAAACAGTTTGATCGTTAGGTCCAACTTACCAAAGCGTTTATCAGTCAGAGATGCGAAGAGCTTAAAAATCGAAAGTTGCGTCCACCTGGGACACAGAAAATTAGGGATGCAGATGCAGCTTCTCCATGGCTGATGCAGATGTGTGAATACATATAGCAACATGCTTAGGTTCAATCACCGATGCATCATCGGAGGCGAATAATGTCAGCAGAGTTCATACATAGCCCTCGCGCGCGAGCACCGTGACGATCACGAATTTAGTGGTCTTGAAGATTGGTACAAAACTTGAGCTATTTTCAGAGTTCTTAGTAGTACGAATCTAGAATAATGAGTGTGCTTGACCGGCGCGAGGCACACCACTTGTTGTGAATCAACTATCGATGGTTCTCAAAGATGCGCCCGGCTAGAACTCACTTTTCGATATCATCGGAGATACGCAAGTCGTGCAGTATTGGTATTGTTATGGTTTCGTGATTTTCGGTGCATATAGCTTGAGGATCAGACCATGCAGAGTCATATCGTCATGCCTATGGAGCTATGCGCAGGTGCTTCCAAACACAGGAACCTCCAATCCGATACTAGGTCTCAAGCTTCAAGTATGTGATTGCAGTGAATGAGGTGTCCCCGCCAGATCAAGGTTAAGATCCGTTGGAGTCGTAGGTGATGCAAATGTTGGTTTTTAAGTTTAGGTCATCCCTTGGCAAGGAATCACCGCTACTTGAACGGCGTTTGCCGAATGCCAAATGATATAACATCCCTAAGTACCAACCACCACAAGGCGCAGTATTAGCAACCAAAGTTGCGCATACCTGCAGGTTATACAGGCATGTAGTCAATCTAATGGTCGGAAAAGTGCAGCGCTAGTTTTGATTTACTTCATGATGAGTCTGCTACATCTCCATCAATTGCATGATTGTATTCGTACGACGTACGTGTCATCCATGAAATGAATTGGTGATCAACAAACTTGCTGTGTAGTGCCTGAGTTAGTATCACCAGTGTACTCAGCCAATGACAATTTTTCGTCATTCAATACCACGAGCCTCAGAGCGAGTACAGGCGAGCACTTGCAGTCTTGAGTATGTTCCTAAGTTTCCTGCCGGCGCTGCAGGTCAAACGATCCAGCACTCGTGGTAAAGGATTGGTCTGTACTTTCTTTTGATATAATTCGAAATCATCCGTTAACGTATGCGAGTCGTAAATCAGCGACACGTTTTTTTTCCACATAGGCCGGCATAACCGTATCCACTAAGCATTGTCAGCTCTACGTGCAGTTCACACACAGCCTTCGTGAGCGCCATCATGAGTCTAGTGTTCATGAAGATTAATTCGAGGCTTGGGCTATTTTCAGAGTTCTCGGCAACAAGAATCTAGATCCTCGAATAATGAGCACAGGCATACTTGGAACAATGTCGAAGTTTGACTTAATTATTGAAAAATGGTCAATACGCTCCAACAATTGGACCAGGTTTTGCAATATGTTTGTGCTGTTAACGAACATCTTCTACACCACTCCATATTATCGAGCAGCCCGCACCTGCATTCCGTAGTGCATCCCGTCAATCATGGAGAGGATTGCGAATGGCATTGCGCCATCGAGACAGAGACACAGTGTGAATTTGGTGCTCGAGTCGGATTCCTGTGGAGCACACGCAATGCGCATCTCTGTTTCCGTATACACCCACTCAAAAACAATTATCTGCTGACCGTGACTGTCATCGCCAAGCTCGGTCATTTGAAGGCCATGATAGTGATGCTATGGTGTTGCCCAAGACATCCACATTCAATGTTCACGAAATGCTGGAAACCCTCGTTTAAGTGGACATTACACCCACGTAGACCCGCAGCCTCAGGACGCTTTGCATGCGGGAACCGATATCGTTGTCGATGGACCTTGATACAACATCTGTGCCTAATGCTAACTTACAAAGTGTTAAGAGCTTCAGCTCTAAACACAAGGGTATTCTAAAACAGAATTAGAATCCACAAGCAGTTATTCAAATGGTGGTGCTCACTATGCCACTACTACGACTCTGGGCATCACCTCTCGAAGCGCTCCGAGTCTCCCCAAGGAGCAACCGCCGGTTCAACCTGAATACCACAGGTAAGTTCATCACGTTTATCATTTGTGAGGTCCGTTTGGTGACTGACGAGGCTAACAAGGAATTCCCTACAACTACATGATACGGAGGTCAATAAGTATATTGAATTTGAAATATTCTATATCGTTACCATTAGGCAACATCAACCATACTCCAAACCACACGACTTCGTTATGTCAGTGGTGGTGAAATGCGACACAAACACACTTACAGTTCTGCTTCAGGACTAGAAACTTGAAAGCTAGTTAGAGAAAGCTCAATTCGGGGGAAAATATAGGTGGTAAAGTCCTTACCAACACTGCTACTATGATGGCCATCAAACTATAACAGGTCATTGATGGAGAGACCTTATGAGACAGCTAAATACCTGGTAGCCAGACCAGTTTCTGTGTAGGGGTGAGTTAAGAAGGACACCTACCTCACAAAGGTACTTGATATCTTACCAATGGTCCAATAGATCAACCGGTCGATCATCGTCATTGCGCTATGATAAACGTAAGGAATGGTAGGCGAGATGATGAATTATCATACTTTTCAAAGTTAGAGACCCGTTTTTGATATAAACTCCAGGTGATGGCAGCGGTGGTGATTAAATCACAAGTCGCACGTGCGACGAAAGAGAGCGTAATCAGCAGAATGTGACTGTCTTCAAAAACTGTGAGGTCTGTCATATGAAATGCTCTCGGTGAGAGAATGAGTGTAGAAATTTGTGCAACGACGGAGATTGTTGCGCAGAGAATAGGTAAGAATTTCTTTTCAGACAACCTCCAAAGTCGAAATGCGTAAAATGACTGATATTACTCATAAGCGAACAAAGAACTAAAATAAATTCGAAACCATTTACCTGCACAATGAATGCTGTAAAAGCGCTCAATGGAATGGCCAAGTCTGCCGGTAGAGGGAGCACCTGGAGTTGAGATGGGTCGCCATAAGTGCTGACAGTCATTGTCCATAATGTTGATATTATGCAGACAAAGTGTCCCAGTTGAATGAAGCTGCGGAACATGCATTGGTATTCGAAAGAACCCAGTCAAACATGGAGCGCACAAGACTGCAGATACCTGACCACAACAATGATCAATCAAATAAATACTGCATTGTGCAGTTGAGCGACTCACAGCAGCTTTTAAGGCGAAGTGATCGTTCGTGAACCTCGAAAAATACACGTAGGACTGACAGGAAAGGCAACCGAATAATGCGGCGCTCAAAAGCCCACCGACTTGGATCGGCCCAATGACTAGCCTTGCATCGAAACCGTTGACTGAGCGTTCTAAGATGTGCATGGTGCCCGCACGGCCCAGTGACTAAGTTATGCAAGGTTATGAGAGACAGTCTGATCGTTGTATGTGACTTACGAAATCGTTGAGTAGATGGGGATGGGAAGAGCCAGTAGAAAGAAGAAAGATGCAGCCTCCGCTGATGTGTGAATGTATAGATCAGTGCACTTGACCTTCAGAAACACCGAATGTTCGCAGGATAACAATATCCGATGTCATCAGAACAAACGTGAGCAAAGTTCGTACACATTACCACAGTGCGATTGGGATTATTGATCTCCGACGTTCAATACTTGTGCTTGCACTCAAGATTGATATATCGCTGGAAACATACCGTTGGTTGTAGCATTTTGTAGCACATAATGAGTTAAGCTGGGCGACCTGCGGTGTGCACCACTGGTACTTTCGTACGGTCCTCTGAGCTCACGAATAAAAATGTTCGGCTGAGATCTCACTTTTGCAATACGCTTGGCCTTGGAAATGACATGGACACGCCAACTGACACAGTTACCAGTAAGCCGTGTCAAGAAGGCCAACCGTGGCATTGAACGGTTAGCCAACTTGAAGTGGCCACGGACTCGCACAGGTGTCAGAAATAGAAATAGGATGGTCACCCAGATCGTGCAGTCCTATGTAATAGAACACCGTTTATTTGATGTTATAAAACATGATGAACTCTGTCGAGCCAGTAGTTGGATGAGATACTCCCCGCAGCCTGATATGGTGAGATGAGATGTGAACGAGTCCTGAACTCAGAGCTGGCTACATGGTCTGCGTTCGGGGAACTCCTTCGGCAAACTCGAAATTCAAGCGGAGTCAGTCACTGGGATCACCTAAGCAAGGATACTACCCGCCCGGCGCCAGCGCCACCTGCTTAGTGCTATTTCTATGCCCCCTCGCTGCTACTGGAACCTGGTTTTGCAGATATCCAATTCTGTCTACCCAATGTACACACTGAGTCGCATTTCTTTACCTGGTCCAATCGTTATTTCATTAATCTTTCTGACTGTCTCCACTTTATCATCCTATTTCGTGAAATCTGATAGAACTGATTCAGACAGGCCTTTCACAATTCGACCCATCAGTACAATGTATCTAGCACGCAGCACGAGCTTGGAGTGCACCGCTTGTTCTACAAGGCTTTTAGAGCTAGCATTACACTGACTATTAATTTTCCTCAGAACTGCCCAGCCTGTGGATTTCACATCTGCGATATGCTTGGAGGTCTGGATTGTTTGCCTGGACATCGTTGACTTGCATGTTCTCGGTGCACGTAGAATAAGTTAGGCTCGTGACCAGCTTTCCCATAAATGTGTACCATAAACGAACATACGGAGGCCACAATGGTGTTTCTGGAGAGCGAGGACAAAAATGCGGTTTAGTTGTTGTGTATGATGGGTTGAGTCTGGTACTCAAGTCTCAAGTCAAGTTCCTGTGGAACACGCACAATGCGCATCTCTGCTCCCACCTGCACACTTTGTCAGAAACAGTCATTTGCTTGATCATCCAGAGCTTCAGTGAGGCTGTTTGACCGTAATGCTGATTGCAAGAGTTATACGCATCCAACTTTCATGAATTGCTGCAGTCGTGTGCAGTGATACATCCTTCAAGTACCCCACAGCCTCGGGCCGCATACTGGATCCGTATAGTGGATTCGACATCGTTATCGATGAAACTTAACGCAGAGCTCTCATGCCTAAAAGTCAACAAACAAAATGTAAAGAACAAATCATCTCATCGTACATTCGCCCCGTAGACAGCGGGTTTCATCATTTGTTGAACACATGCTCGCATATGGACCACCACAGGCATGGAAACCGACATTTACTCCCGATCCATCGAGCGTTCTGCTTCTTGGAATACTTCAACATTCCGGTCTTTTAGGTCTTTTAGGTCTGTTAGGTCTGTTTGTGATTGGTTATATCCAGCTCTGAACATATTCGTGTTCTGAAACAAAATTAGGCTTTACATGCAGTTGATCAAATGATACTCACAAAACTATAACCACGACTCTGTGTAGAGGCGATCTGAGTTTCTCGAAGGAGTAGTCGCCGATTTAACCTGTGTGTTACATGGTAAGTTTGTCGTGTTTCTCATTTGTCAAGTCCGTTCAGCGACTGACGAGGCTAACAGGGAGTTCCCTATGACTGTACGATACGCGGGTCAACATCAACATGTTGGATTTGAAGTATTTTATATCATTACCATTAGGCAACAACAACCATGCTCCAAACCATACAACTGCGTCATTTTAGCTGTGGTAGAATGTGGTACCAACACACTCACAGTTTTGCTTCAGAACTAGAAACTTGAACTAGTTAGATAATGCCAGCAAGATGTAGCCGATGAGGTCCTTACCAACACTGCCACTATAACGGCCATCAAACTAACAGATCATTGATGGAAATGACTTAAGAAACAGCTAAATACCTGGTGGCCAGGCCAGTCTCTGTGTGGAGGTGACGTTAAAAAGGCACCACATGAAGGCGTTTTCTATCTTACCGGTTGTCCAATAAATCAACCGGTCGATTATCGTGGACGTCACGCTATGACAAATGTAAGGAAGTATACAAGATAATGTTGGCTGCACTTACTTTTCGATGTCAAAGCGTCGCTTCTTTCTTAAGCTCCAGACTAGGCTAATGGTGGTGATTATATCACAAACTGCACGTGCGATGAGAGAGAGCGTAATCAACACGATTCGATCGTCTTCAAAGGTCGTGAGGTCCGTCATGGAAAATGCGTACGACGAAAGAATGAGCGTAGAAACTTGTGCAATCACAGAGATGATTTCGCAAAGAATGGGTAAGAAAATATTTTGAGTCAACTTCCAAAGTCGAAATGCGTAAAATGACTGACATTGCCCGTAAGCAACAAAGAATGGAATATGTTCGAAACCGCTCACCTGCACAATGAACGCTGTGAAAGCGCTCAATGGTATGGCCAGGTCCGCTGCTAGAGGAAGTACCTTGAGTTGTGATAGATCGCCATAGGTGCTAACAGTCATTGTCCACAATATTGATATCATGCAGACAAAGTGGCCTAGTTGAATGAAGCTGCGGAGTGTGTCAATGTTTGAGGTCTCCAAGTCAAACAAGGAACACACATAACTGCAGAGACCTAATCGTATATTGTGATCCATGAAATCAACAATGTGTTGTACAGTTGACCGACTCACAGCTGCTTTTAGGATGAGGTGATCGTTCGTGAATCTTGCAAAATACACGTAGGACTGGCAGGAAAGACAACCAAATAATGCAGCGCTCAAAAGCCCACCGACTTGGATCGGCCCAATAACCAGCCTCGCATCGAAATCGTTGGTTGAGTGTCCCAAGTTGCTCATTGTGCCCACACTGAATTATGCAAGGTTATAGGAGTATCCGACCATTGTATATAACTTACCAAAATGTTCAGTGCTAGATATAGATGTGAGGGGCCAAACTTAATGGCACGGAGGGTCTGTGTGAATATATAGCTATGGACAGTACTTGTGAAGTGGAGTTTGAATCACCGAAGCGGTTTCTGAGGATAATAATTAGAACGAGGTTGATACGTACCCATACACATGGCTTCTGTTGTGTGATCATCAATCCTGATGGCACATTGATATTCACACTGGTGGCAGGCCGATGGGAGTATTACGTACGCACCGTTCGTGTTCCTTTTACCCAGCCGGGATTTCCCTTTGCGATATATGCTCCTCCTAGTGTTGTTGGCAAAAGTGGTTGTGCCTGGTCCTTGGCAGAACTCACACGATAGGGGGGTGGTAGAAGTCCAGAATATCTAAGACTTGCGGAGAGAGATTCTTGATAACATAATTTGAATTCAAGAGAACGTGTCCTTAGAGTAAGATGGTGCATACGAGTTGACAACAGCTCGCATCGTTACTACTGGAAATGCAAACATTGCGGCGACACTGATAACTCATCAGATGCTCGAATCCAAGGTCATGACAGCAACCTACCGAACCATCTTATCAAGCGCTGTCAAAATGCATCTCCTCCTCTGCGCCAAGCAGCGCGTGCATTCGTTATGGCAAAGACAGGCACTGCTGATTCAAATGCTATTCTTACTTTGGCTGCTTCGAATGTAATCTCTCAGTTGATACATTTGAAACACTCGGCAAAATTCGTTCAAACCTTCGACACCACAGCGCCGTAAAGGCTGCGGAGGCTGGAAAGTCCACCTGCCGTCGACATGCTCACATGCACACTCGTGAAGAGGTTGACATTGCTGTCGAGACTGCACAGAATCTTGAAGTATCCTTCGCATGGGCACTCTCGACTGAGCCTCGCAATGCAGATGACCTTCTTGCTGGTCCAGAGAGTATCTCGCCTGACGATATTGCCACTGAATTTGCAGCTCTTGAAGTGTTGAGTGTTGAAAAGGACTGAAGAAGTTCAGAGCGTCAACGAAGTTGAAGTGCTCGAGGGAAATGCTTTTTATTTTGACGCGTTGGATTGAGTCGAACAAGGAAAAATACCAGTCTGTTCTAGATGAGGTTGTGATGGTTAATTACAATAGCGATGGTGACAGCTGGGGGAATGTCGTACACATAATCTACATAACACCTAGAGTTTTGCATGTATTTTGCCCCACATCTCAATGGGCCTCAGAGTACCAGTTCGTTCTAACAAGTCAGCCCTCTTACGGACAACGAACGTCTCAAATACAAAAATGACGCCCTCGGGAGATTTGTCAACGCGATGTTCCTACAAAGTGCAAAACGTCAAATCATTAGATCATGTGATTTATGTAAGCCATATGAGGGAGTTGCCTGGGCGAAGACGGGCGCGCTGAGCATCCAACTTGATCAACACCACTTGTTATTCCAACAACCTCTTCGGGGTGATCACTAAGTACCATGAGCTGGACAGGGTCTGTTTTCTATCTCGATGTTGCTCACGGAGGTCTGATATCCACTAGGTTCAAGAAGTCGTTGAATAGAGCGGGTACCACGGTAGGAACACATCTTTGATCATATGCAGAGCACCCATGACGTATTTCAACCGCTCAGGTCTTACAAAAAACTGGGCAGATCGAACGCACGATAGACCGTGAATTTGCAGATGAAGAAGCCAAGTACAGAGCGTACGTGCATCCGCAGTCCATCTCCTTGTCATTTGACTTGGCCTAGCTTCGAGAAGGAGTGTCAGGCGTTGCAGAGGGACGCCAAGCAATATCAGGATGCTATGCGCTGTAAGTCATCTGGCCTCGATATGTTGTGCAACATGTTGAAATAATGCCGCAGCGATGACAACTACACAGGCGCGGTTGGCTGAGACTGTTGAAACTTTCTACGGCGCTGCAGATCGCACATCGGATGGTGCTATGGCAAGTCACGCTTTCACAAGCGCAGTAGAGGAGCTTGATAGTGGCATTCAGAGGGAACTTGTAAGTGATACTTGCTTCTGTTAATTTCATTTGTTTGTCATTTTTTACAGGAAGGTCCTTATCGTACGACCATCATGGAACCCCTCGGGAAAATGAACGCATACTTCCCCGTCGTGAATGAGCACATCACCAAACGGAACAAGAAGGTGATGCTTCCTGCCATTGACCGGCGGCCCTGAGCGATTCGACTAACTGGGTTTTCAGCTCCTGGACTACGACGCTGCACGTAGCAAACTACGAAAGACAATCGAGAAACCAAGTGAAGACCCTACAAAACTTCCGAAAGCACAACAAGAACACGACGATACGAAAGAGGTTTTCGAGCTTATGAACGATCAGCTCATCTCGGAACTCCCGCAGCTCTTGGATCTGCGCATACCGTATTTTGATCCCAGTTTTGAGGCTATGATTCGCATGCAATGTAAGTTTGCCGAGGAAGGATATGAGAAGATGAGCGCTGTACAGAGGTGAGTCGTGGGTTTGAGGAATGATGGGTGGGGATCTGGCTTATGCTATGATTAGGTATTTTGCGGACAATGTTCGGGATGATTATGCTGCAGGTCAGCTGGATGCACAGGTATGATCAGCTGTTACGTGTATGTGATTTACTCATTGGTGATGGTTAGGTCGAGGCGGTCTTACAGGAAATGAGAGAACTATCTATCTGCGGGGCGAACTGATTTTTTCGCATATCTCATGTATACCATGTAGACTACGGTTCAGGTAAATTTTGCCCTCGGACACCATAGTATTAATGCGTGTAGAACCCTTGTAAGGCTGCATATTCCACGACTGTACAGCGAAGACTAGTTAGTGATTTCATCTGTGTTCAGTGTTCACGTTTATGTTCAAGTTAAGCATACGCATCTGTATCTGTATACGGAATTCCTGTGTGTTGTATATACCGAGTAGTTTTCCTGCAAGTCAGACAACGCTAGAGAAAACGAACTCTTTGCACTGTAACTCTCCACTGGATCGACACGTTCTGGGTGATTTAGACGATCCTCACATTGGCATCTAATCCATTATGCGATGATTGTCAACAATGAGTGAAGGTATAAACTTGTGGCCTAGTCCCCAGGAGTATCCACCCACATTTCAACCTTGGATCGGTCATTGTGTGTCAGATGGAGTTCATCGGGAACGGCAATTAGTGGTCCACCCACACCGTACACCACAGTCTTCATAACAGTGGACATGTCGTGTTCGATGTTGCACCCACACTTCGAGGATGTTCCCGAAACAAAAATCCACAGCAGCTTGAATATAAATGCAGGTAATCGGTAGACTCAAACCTCAACCTCTCTGTCGTTTGCTCTCTCGGTGAGTACACGGAATAAAATACTCAGCGGACTACAACTGACCTAGTCTCACAGCCATAATTTAACATGTCTGCCCAACAAACATACTATGACGTCGAAGTCGTTCAGTTTTGGCGAGGCGAGATAGAGTACCTTCGACCCCATCCCCTTCACTGGGTCATCTACGTCCCAACCGATCCTGGTGTGGGAAACACGTACCACCTCGTTGGAGACACGGATTCCTACGCCATAGAATTCAGGCGTAACCAGCCACACGAAAACCCCGATGACTGGCGCGGAAGTCACACCATGGGGAGAGTGGCTGCGAATAAGCTGGCCCTGTTCGAGTGGCAGCTCGCGAGCGTTCCAATCACATATAACAACCCCCGATGGAATAGCCAGAACTGGGTGTGGGATGGTCTCCGCCAGCTCCGCCACCAAAATTTCGAGATCAGCTGGGAGCTTAGACAATGCGACCTTCAAACGAAGATGTGCTGCCTGCTGGAGGATTGGGACTTCGGTCTAATTTAGAAGTGGAGATCTGGTTGCCCGAGTGGCTGATCAAATATTTAATATTCTTGTTCGGAGGGAGCACTCACAATAAATTTACTCTACATACGTATCATCATTAGCGTCTTGGGCAGCCTTCGATGTCCTGACTGAATCAAGACTCAATAGCTACTAAATTTCTGTCGCCGACTCGGACAGACAGAAACGACACGTGGAAGGATCATGCCCTACCCTTCGCATTGCCAATGGGAGATAGACACTTGCGCATCGCCCGCACGTGGATCTGGTTGAAGGAGGCGACGGTGGACTACTTGCGATCCAAGTCGACAGCGATGGATCAGGAACTTCAAGCTTTCAAGCTTGAGCTGCAGCCACGACGCGACGCGACTTGAAATTAGACGCACGAACAGTATATGAAAATATATGCGGGCATTTGAACAAGCTAAAAACTTTTGTCAGTACTACCAGTCAGTGCGTCTTCCGAGGAAACAGCTTGAACGTCTGGCAGTGCCAACTGACTGAGCTTTCGCCGAGCATAGGTGAGTGCAACACAACGTTCATGCCCCAAGTCCCCGACTCCTCTGAGTGATAAATACCATTTGCACAATGCAGTTGAATGCTTTTTATATTCTCCTCGATTTCACAAAGGACCTGGTGGCTGATGAGCGGGACTACACAATATCTAGACCTGACTCGGAGAGTCTCAGGGCAGTTGACGAGCTAATGGCTGCTGGGAATCTTCGCGAACTTGACCGTTGAGTTGCTCCAGAATGCAAGGAACAGATAGATTCCGTCTTCGGCAGAAGCAGTATTGACACCAAATGTGTGCCAGATATTTATTTCGTCAATCTGATATCTGATCGTAGCGGTGCGTGCGCACCAAGTCCCCGACTCCGCGAATGTCAAATTTCCGCGATTTCTTTCTCTCACAATCAATCAGTCTTCAGTTCTTGGGTTCGCGGACGCTCCAGCCTACTTTCCCAATATCAGACGGTCTATATTCCCGCTGATATTGTATAACCAGTGTAGTCTCCATATCTGACAGTCTCCCTCCCAGACGTCTATACACGCGTTGATATTGTTTATCTTAAGTACACTCGTTCACCCCAGCTGTCTCGTGCTGATTTGGATTTCTCCTGGATTGAACTTGTACGTCCTTTCATTTACACTTTATTATTATTCCATACAGTGGCTCTTGGATTCCAAGCTTGCCAGTTATCCTTCCTCCCTATAGTATCCGATTCACCTCCTAGTAACCTCTCGGATGCCTGAGGACACGCATTGAGCGGATGCTCGCTCTGTATACGTCCTTTTCTTCAACAACGTCGTGCGCGAGGGTGAAGTCTATCTGTGCCAGTGCGCCCCGGAAATGTTGCTCATATGTGTTTGGCGGCACAGTATAACCCTCGAAATCATATGCGGTGATGGGCACTGCATAGTGAGTGTAACCGAGCGCGTCCAGTGCTTCTCGTGCTGTGTATGTATACACTGGCCAATCTGCCAGGTTTGCGTAATCCTCGTCTCGTGCACGGTGCTGTGTCATGAAATTTGTCAATACATGTTCACCGAATTGTCTCGTAATGCATTGTCTTTAACGCACCCTAAACAGTTGATGACGAAAAGTCAGAGTCGTGCCAGTCGGGTTCCAACCCTGCCCGCTCATTACCCCCACTCTCTCAGAATCTGGGATCGCTGCAGCGAGTTCTTGCAGTGCTGACAAGTTTTCGATTGTCGTCAGAAAATCATGTTTAAGAGGATCAGCACATGGTGCTTCTCCCATGCAAGTAGCCTCTGCATCAGCGACGGATTGCGCTTCAGAGGTCGGGCCTTCCCAATCACCATCAGCGGTGAGGTGAAATTCCGAAGTGGATATTGACACTATCGTTGAGAGCACCGCGTGCTCCACCGGTTCTGTTGTTCTCACGAGTATGTCTCGGTGATCCCCGAATCTCCACTTTACCCGATTCATCAAAAGAGGGTCTCCGGTGTAGAATCCAGAGACAAACAATCCTCTGCGCACGCCACACGCCTCAAACTGTTCACCATGCAGGAGGTGTGCAGGCAACATGGTTCGTCTGGTAGTTGTTGGACAACATGCAATCTGTCGTTTTTTTCTATACGCTCCAATTTCTGAACTCCGCGATCACCATCCTTTCCATTTTCGTCCACCGTTCTCAATCATCTTTTCGCCCTTGTGATACACAACCTCCCATCTTTATCATCTCATCTCTCTATACATCGATCGAATGATTTCCAGTTCGCCGACTGTTCAATTCCACGTCAGACGATTCGGTGCTCCTCGCCTCAGCACTCTTTTGAGTCTCACCTCTACCGAGCCCCATCCCTTCCTGGATATGATTCGTTTAGCAGCGATCGATAGTGCCACCGAAAACAATTTTTTAAAGTAAGGAATGTTCTCCCTACTTCCTCAATACCACTTCTTCACACAACCGTCATGTCCGTTGCTTTGATGGAAATCCTAGATGTTTTCGAGGGCAAATCCGTGTTCATTTTCAGTAAGTAACTCTCGCTGTCATGTTGATCCTCGTCATTCAATGTTTCGCAGTTGACCGGTCTAGCGGTGTCCCTCCTGCGTTTCATCTTGTTCCAGCAAGTGACATAAGGGAATCTCCTTCACGCCCTGCCACACCCGAACCCGCTTTGAGCGTGTTATTTGTCACCCGCCATGTGTTAGACCATCCAGGCTTGTTATACAGTACGTCCACTCCCACGTCCATACGCTGTGTGTGCTTATGATCTCAGGCACCATTCGTTCTATTGCCCAGGATCGCTCCGTTCACACAGTGTGTGTCGAAGGCATGGACATTGCGGAGTTGTTGGCACATGACGCCAGCCTTATGTGTTGTTGCCAGTGTGGTGAGGCCCTCAGTCCTCGCAGTGGATAGGGCCTCTTCCTTCCATTTTTCGTTGTCTGCCCTAGAGAGTCTGTTACCCATCAGTTCCATTCTAGACATAAGTACCTTGTAATGAGAACTCGCACGTTCTTCTCTGTCTGATTATAATGTATGGATTTTCTTGCCATCCTCAATTACAACTACTCAACAACGGGCAGACGGCGTGATGTGTCGACAAATCCAATTTGAAATCTCTACACTGATGGTCTGTGTCAGGTCCACTCTCACGAAGTCCCTCATACGATCGCCCAGAAATTGATTCAAAATTTGATGAAGTCGACCACGATCCTCCTGAGACATGCTCAAATCCTCGATCACAGAAACTCGTCGACTATGTAGGGTACCATGACACCAAGACAGGGGCATCGGTTTTGAGTGCCTTCTGTCTTTACACAAAGTACCTGTCGATCCCTCAAAGTAGACAATGGAATCGGTGACGGGCTGTAGCACTCGAACATTCGTACGTTTCACTGGCCCAAGACTGCTTTCTCGGTCTACCTTTCAATTTTAAGCGTATTCAACCCTTCTGCGATGTATTCAGTTCCGTCTATCGTGAACGGTAAGTCATTATTTACACTGCTTCACCTTGCTGACCCGTGTTTTGCAGGCTATATGCAACATGAAGATCTTTGGAACATGGTGTGCGAGGCTCTTATGATGACGGACGTCATGAATATGGGTCGAACATGCCATGCCATGTGGCATCTATGCGATGTTCTTGCTCGACGACGGTTACGCCAAATATTGGAGCCATGGACGGGGAGACATTTCCAATCGTTCCTCGATTTTTTGCGTGATGAAGGGTGTATCGTCACTGGTTCCTGTGCACTCGCTATGCTCATGGGAGGAGAACTCTCTAACGCCCGAGATCTGAACCTCGTTGGACGGCCGGAAAGTTTCTCGGTCTGCGACAAGTTCATTCAGGAAACAATGGGCTACGTCACGATCAGTGAGATTTGTCACCAAGCACTGACGCGTGTAGTTGGCCGCTTCAGAAAGTACAGGAGGAATGAGCATATCATTACTCTGTCCCTCCCAAAGGAAGGGTTGCACATTTTGCACGTCATCCTTTATGCACCCTCTACTATAGACATGATCTATATGACAGGAGGAGGCCTTAGCACCTTTTACCTCGAGTTGCTTCTGAAAGGTGTCACGGTGCATGGACATTCCGCTCCCCATGTCCCCTGGGGTGACAAGCTTGGCCACGTGGGGCACAACGATCATAACTGGACGGTTGCACGACACACGCAGTTTCTCCGCGGCCCTTGCCACGATCTTTGTCCCACCTTATGGAATCACATAGCCTCGGGAAAGCACCAGCTTATGGTGGATTGGGACCGCAGCCGAACGATTAGGAATGTCGCATTAAACACTGACATTGAGTGGAGATTAAACAGCTATTGCGTTAATGACCGATGTCCATACTATATAGCCACGATGGCAGGGAACTTTGAAGGCTGTGGAGCCTCTTCTGGTACGTTGTCTGCGTTGCCCTGGTCGTGTTGTGCATAAATGACTCAAGATCATTCACAGATGATGACGCGAAATTCATCCCTCGAGAGATGGAATGTCGCAAACCGGTCAGTGCACCAAGCTCCGACGAACAATGCTCTCTAACACACCACAGCCGTACCATACCATGATTCAAGGCATATTTTATGGCAAGGCCTGCAAGAAGCCATACGTCGTACCGATTCCCCTTCGTGATGGGGTTGGGGGATTAGTCACTCTAGATGACTTGGACGTCAACTACTGGGTGAAGCAACATGAAGTGGAGTCATGTTCATGCAGGAGGAGGCACCTTCGCCGCTCATTTGACACTGTGCCGCATGCGCCAGGTGTGCTTGATGGACGATATACTATTTACTTCGAGCGCCCCATGGATACCACTCCATTGAACGCCTTAGTGAGAGTACTAGGCCGCCTCAATGGTTGCAAAAAAGCCATCAAGGGGAGTGTGCTGGTAGTTAAAGAGGGTCCCTCAGGGTTCATTAATATGACGGCGAACGACATCCTGCGTTCGAATGTACTTCTCATCAGGTGAGTCTGCGTTTCGTCAAGTCTCCCATATTTATTGACCACCCTCGAAGCTTATTGTATTACAGGGTTCTTCACTAAAGCTGTCTCGCGTGGTTAATACGTGTAGTATAAAGACAGTGATCTGTACCTAGTTCGGCGTAAAGCAACCATGAGGTTTCATCACGAAAGGCATGATCGAATGTTTTTGATACGTTCAGTGACAGCCACCGAACAAACTTGAAAAAAAAAACCAATCATGGTCTAAGATCACATAAAAGCAAGGTCGCCTCGCAATCTCAACATATCCATCCTTCGTGAATTATCTTGCAAAGAACTATCATCTGTCAAGTCTCAGCCCTGAACAATCTTTCATATGGCGTGGACATACGCTGGTCTCTCACGTGCGTTCGGATCTGATGGTGCATTTATCCTCCGTGGGTGTCCAAGTGCTAACGTGCGAAATCAACACTCACTTCCGACAGTCGAACGGTCAGCTAGGGGACATCCTATATTCCACATCATCCCTTGCACATGCTTGCAAGGAATGGAAACTCAGGAAGACGAACCTCACCTCCAATCAGTCTTGATGGTGTCCAAAGAATTATATGGCTCACCAGCCATGGCAGACTGTGTGTATCTCCGTTGCCGCTCCATGTCTCAATCTGATGGCAACCAGGTATTGTCCACCTCCTCGCTGACGACCACGCAGTGCAAACCGTTTACACTGAAAGCGTGGAGTTGGCTGAATCGGTTAGTCGAGCTGCAGCAGAAATGTGGAAGCTGCGTGTCGCGAACGCAATGCCAGACAATTACAGTCGACATGTTAAATCTGCAATTTAGTAGCGCAACAGGCGCCATGTATAGTATATGTGTATCAAAACGTCGGGACTCGATGTAGAAATCAGAGTTTATTTGTCAAGTGCGAAACAATTGGTACACACAAGTGGACAACGCGCAATGTTCCGAAGTCCATTCGCTGACAGAGTCACGCCTGTTTGTGTACGTTTATCCACGCAAAGGATTGAATCCCAAGTGTAATAAGCAACCGTTTGTTGAACCTAAGTTCAGTCTACTCAGAACAGACAGTACTGGATGATGTTTTTTGGTTTGCACCGCGTCTTCATTCAAATTTAGTTAAGTCACTATATCTGACAATCTCCCTCGCAGACGATTCACCCTACTCAGCTATACCTGAGGGTCTATACACTACTGCATATCGTTTACCTTCATCATGCTCGTTCGTTCTATCAATTTCAGATCGTGATATCCGGCACAAAGATTACATTTTGGCAGAAGAACACAGTACGAGCCATACATGTCTATAAAAGATGGTACTTTGACCATAGGGAACTCTTCTAACAACCACTTCAATCATATGTCACTTGCATAGCATGCCCATCGCCAAGACGGGAACCACTCCCTCCACCCTGCGTCTCGTCGTCTTCGTCGGCTTCGTACTGACCCAACCTCTTAGATGGTTGAACGTCGTCGGGGTCGTCCGTCGCCTTTCGCTTTCCCTTTACATCGGAAAAGTAACTGGCAAACGTGGTTTCTTTCCCTCCTTCATCAGGGAGTAGTTTCATAGATTTCAACATCACCTGGTAGCGACGCGAGCCATTCTTCTCTTCAGGAGGACAGTTATCCCTCCTGCTTGGAGCAATGCTCCATCTGTCGTCTGGTGAGTCATCGTTGAAACTCACATCAAACATCTGATACTTACAACTTGAGGTAGCACTCGACCATAACGACATCTCCGGTCTTCAGTTTTGTTCCGTATTCGTGAGGCCCAATAAGCGCTCCACGACCGTCGCGAATGTTGGGCGCGGCAATGGTGCACTCCCATAAGCTGTACTGGGAGATCACGGCCGCATACCGTCCCAGTGGATCCGGCAGGTCCGCCAAACGCGGGGGTCCTGAGAAAGTCGCGTGATCATCCCGTCTGAATATACATGCCTAAGTACCCACCATCAGCGTTAGCAGCCGGGGATGCGCTTCCTCCTGGTGGACCTCCGGCCATTGCAGCCGCTTTGGCCTTCGCTGGAAGTTATCATTGTGTCAGTGAATTGTTCATATCCACTGTGAGTAGCATCCTTACACGGGCTTTGCATAGTGTCTCCCTCTAACATCCGACCACGAGTCAGTTTAGGCTCATCAAAAGTGATTCACACGTACTGCCAATGTCGCATCGCCTCAAACGCGGGACTGATGAGTGTGAAGGATCTGGCACGTTTCGCACCAGTAGATCCGTCGTGAGCACTATGGAGAAGCGCTCGTTTTCCCCGTGAGGGTAACGGCGCCAGAAAGGGACGTCCCTGGGGTACGTCGCGCTGGATGGTAACACTATAGAGGTTTGTTCATTCAATTTTTGTCAGCGCATGTTATTCACAACTTACAAGCGTTCCTTGCTTCCTCGGCTTCGCCATGCAACACGTTCAACATGTCGATGGCGGAAGAACTGCACTTAATGGCTTCCTCGGGATAAATATCACGTGCCTGGATTTCCAAGGGACGGACTTCGAATTGGGCTCGCATCTTTTTGATTGCCCCAGCGTCCAGCTAGCGGAGATGTGTAAGGTTCGTACTTAATCACAACAAACCCATGTTCTTACCCCGGTACGCGGAAGGTTGAAGTACGGACCAGAACGATCGAATTGGCCTTCGAGATCCAGAGTGGCTGGAAATTTGAATGTGAAAGGCTCTCCAGCGTCATTCACCCAGTACTCGGCGTTATCCCCCATCACCCTCAAAGGGCGAGGGTTGTTGACAGAGGGCACGCTGGTCAGTGTGTCCTCGTTAACCGCTGGAGCAGTCACGCATTGGACGTACAAAGACATCCATAATGGAGTCTTTGCTGTGTCAGGACTAGATTCACGAGAGGGGGAAGAACCGTATTCGCTGTTGGAAGTAGGCATGTGGATGTTATGTAGTAAGTTTTGGAGTGTTCCTATCGCTGATGAAGATTAAGGCAGGATGTCACATTCAGATTTGCGTGTCTGTTCCGCTATTTATGTTTGGGCTATCTGGTCAGTGCATCGTCAATGGGATGCCGGAACGCGTTTTCGGCACACTCCTTTTCCATTCACAATTTTTTTTGGACTCATAATGCACAAGATCATTTCGATCATTATACGTTGTGACACACGATGACTTTCCGACCAGTCGCCTGCCCAGCATTTGATGCCACAAAGTCTCACCAGTAATGCCAATTCACGGTGGTAAGAGTACTCGATGTACAAGGATCTTATGCTGCTGTCTTCCACTGTTGATGACTCCCGCCTTCTTCTGTCGCTTAGGCGCAACAAATGGACATGGGGCAAATCCGTGGTCAAACTACCATTAAGCAAGAAGGACGAGTATGCCGCCTCACGTTCATACATTGCAGGTGATTGATACGATCGATCACAGCTTTCATTTTCTCTCGCGCCGCATCTGGACCTTTTGTATTGAAACATTCGGGCGATGTAATGATTTTCTTCACGTGTCATTAACCACCAGCAGCCGGACAAAGATTTTCTCTCTGGTTGTCACTTGCGCGATCGAAACCTTTTTTTTTCATTTTGTGGGCCAATCTCCCCGTTCTTAATTGAAAGTTGCAGTTGACCTTCACACACCTCAAGTCTGCTAATATTTATCCTCAGGCCTACCATGCATTGTCGATTTGTGTAAGTTGGACATGGCATGCGGATATCGGATACGCTTGGCAGACCACATGTTTTCGTGGGCTTGCTTTTAGGAGATTCCATTCACCCCTGATGATCGTCGATTGGTGATCGTGACGACTGGTTCGAACCAATTCGGTTGTCCTGACAGGTCAACCTCGATACACTCAGTCTCATCTGACTCTTTGCAAACAAACCAGAAACTACACAAACCAGCAACGAACAATAACCGTGTCATCCACCGTCAATATCCAGAACGAGTTCGCCATCGAAAGACCCTCATCCCATAGCCACGACCCAGCATCTCAGTCCTTGAGAAGCACGGTATCTGTCATGTCCCATATCAATTGTGATCTGCCGGGGCTGTATCTCGTTCTACGTGAGTTTGTCCGTCACGACTGAGAACCCACGTGACCTGTCATACAGAACAAACTGATACACCTGCTTTACGCTTCTTGACCTATCGTAATTGCACATGTCTCACGAACATGACCACGGAATATCCTATCGTAGACCTGTCGGACACCGCACGCAAGTGGCAGGATCGTATGAAGCTCAAAGGTGCGTGAACCGACGTTCGCACTCATTACAGGCGATCTGAATGAACATAGACTTCACATGCTTCCTCGTCCGTGAAGGAATTATCTTCTTTTTCTTTGACGATGCAGCAGAAGGTTACGCGCTAGCCGATTTATTCAACGAAGAGTAGACGGGCAAATACAAATACATTCTAAAATATATGTCTGCATCCCTCATGTCGTCTTTCCCGTCTCTGTGGCTTCACACGCATTTTGACATTCACAATGGAGAGGTACCGGAACCCCATACAATGTCACGTACAGGTACTCTAATTCGGTCGAATTTAGAAAGACCTGAGTATGTCATGCACCTTCTGACTCAAATCAGTACCAGAATTTGCACTGATTGTATGTACTGTGCGTGTGTGAATAAATAATTGGTACTGAAACGATGATATCACCTTTTTATTATGTGGTTTGTCCAGTAGATATCATCTTCGGTGCAGTCGATGATCATGTCCCTTTTGCGCTGTAAACGTTTAACCACCAGGACATTACCTGTCATGTCATGTTCATCCGGGGCTACTCCTCGCACGGCACGTATTGCGGTGTTAGGTGCAGGGTACGACAGCGGATGCTCACGCATGAAGGTATATGAGTATCCATGCACGCCTCCTAACGAATCCGACTTCACATCGAATGTTTTGCGGAAGCGTCCAGTAGCTGCAAAGTGTCGATCGGGCCCCAGTTGATCCAACCAGAGAAACACCTCCAGATTGAGGATTCGTCTAACTCTTTCATGACCATGACGTAGAGGGATTTCCACCAATCTTGCAGACGTATCTCGTGTAGCGTAGAGCAAGCCGAGAACTCCCCGTGAATAAGCCTGTCAGCGACCATGGCATTAATCGTGCTAGCAATATATGCTGTGTCACTTACTGGAATGCATGTCTGTAGAGATAATTCCTGCCTCTGAATACTTCTGACATCCGTCGCGGGATAATCAGGTGGAAGAGTTATGATTGCATTGTTGTTGGACGTGCTGTAGACGCAAGCCTGATTTTCGCACTGTAGCGCTAGACGCCATATAGCGTTCGAGCGTTCCAGCAAAGCCTTAATGGAAAACACGGAATCCCACTCCAACACCTCTATTTGTTCCCCTCGATCTGCCACCTTGCGCCACAACGACGGACAAGCCTTCCCGCACGGTCCATTCAGAAAATTTGTGTCGAGTTTCAGCTCCCACTGTGGGTACTTCATACAGCCTATGCGCTGCCCTGTTGCTGGAAGGACTAGTGTATGATTGGCCACGGTAATTCCTGTCTTTGTCCAAGCCGGATAAAACACAGCGAGCCCACCCGCCGTCATAATAATCATGTCAGCTGTGGTGTGCGCCGATAAAACCAAGTTAAACAGTCCTTCCGAGGTCGCTTCAGTTACCGTGATGGACTTGTACCCTAAGCCAAAGGTCGCGAAGCATCGTTCTGGATCTTGAAAAGCGTAATTTGCTGCTTTTCCGTGGTGAATGCGTCTGTAGTGCAGCGTCTGAACGAGGAAGTTTTGAAGCGTCTCCGTGCCTCCCTCTGCAACGAGGAGGTTTAAGTTATTTGGTGTTATCCCCTCTCCTGTCATCATCTGCATCGCGCACGATCCTGTGATTACAGCCATCGCGATGTGCATAGTGTGCCGCAACGCTGCTGCATCAGAACGGACAAACGGCTCAACAACATGGTCGAATCGCCTCATCACAATTTCAGTCCCCAGTTCCCTCGCAAGATGACTCGTGCATCTCAAGGCGAGGATGTCGGACAAATTTGTAAGGTTATGATAAAGACCATGTACGATCGCACGTTCATTGAACGCAGCTTTTCAGAACGTCAGTGACCATTGCTTTGTGGTCAACGAACTGACTTACCGGTCATTTGGGAGCTGCTGCGTGTGCTTCCAGACATCATCGTTCTCTTGAGGCCTCGATCTGAGGTCCGGCAGCATGTTTCACGGCAGTCTGTTACCCTGTCATTGCTGCATCAACGGTGCATTTTTGTGTCGATTGGCTTAACTTCCGGCACTCACATATAACAGTATGCAATTCAAGTAGTAGTACGGCATAAGCACGAGCCTAACTTTATACTGAAGCCCTCGAAGTCACTTTTCCCATTGCCCCCACTTGGACACGGTACCTCAACCAGCTCCCAACAGGCAGCGACACCGGTAAGCCAAACGGGCTTCGATCACAAGGTATTCGGCTAATTTCACGCTCTCAGTGCGAACTATGCGAGTCGCGGAATGGTAGGCGAGCAAACAGATTGCATCTGTTTTTCATGAGTTAAACACCTTGACATGCTATATGAGAACATACCGCTTAGGAGATCTGGGTGGCCGCAAGCGTCGTCGGTCACTACGAGGACAGAAGCCACGGCTCTGTGTCTTCCTGGAGGAGCAGGAGAAGATACCACGTCCTCCACAGGAATAATATGAAACAGGGGAGGCCCTGTGTCTTGGTGTTCCGCTAACTTTGTTCAGTGTACATGTCGTTTCAAGTCGAAAGGCTCATACCGAATATGAAGGCGCCAGTCCCATTGAATAGATTGACGAGGGCTGTTACAGCAGATGCCATACCTTGTTGTGCGCTTCGGCTCTTCGAGGGTGGAAAAAGAGACTGTACAATTCAGCCCGTTCTTTGTGTGGCTGTTTTGTGAGTCACATGCTGGTATCTGCTGATCTCTCCTGTCCTAATTGGCATGATCAAATGTGAATCCGATCTTCCGATGAACAGTTTGGAAGGCAGTCTTGTGTAGTACATAGAAATGAAATTGATCGATCAACGATTATTTCCACCGACAACTAGCCTTGATTGAGCGTCGGAGGTAGAGAAATAGGTATTACATTGCGGTCTCGCTTCGAACAGAAAGAATCTCGATTCTCACAATAAGTGTTCTCCCTTTGTCAAGCGGTTGTACAGGACCTGTCAGGGATGATCGACTCTGTAATGTCAAAGACATCTATCACGTGCTGTAACCAAGTTCAGTGGGTGCACGAACCTGCGATACAAATTTTTACCTTCCAAGTAGCTACATCAAATTCCATCACCATTTGGCTCTTGCTGTCGTTCTTGACCCAGGATGTACAGCTCGAGGGTTGACGGGGAGCTTCTCGTTATTAGCGTACGGTTCGAAAATTCAACTGGCTGCTCACACAAAATCGGCTCGTTGCTGTCTGTTAGTTCCAAAGTGCAGAGGCCGTCGCGAAACAGGAAAGATAGATAATAGAGGTTCTCCACAGACTGTCCAAAGTGGAAGGGATTAATAAAGAATCTAAATAGATTCAACGGGCCTGTCCTCTCTAGGATCGTTCTCAACTGCCGAGGATAGAGGACATCAGAAACTGAAACCGGGACCCAAGGAGAACTTACCTGAGCTGCCATGGCTTCCGAGTCTGGGTCATTCTGGGCCGTAGATGGCGTCTCCCGGTCAGAGTCGCTAATGTCTGCCTCATCTGTCAAATGTGACTGAAGATTGATGTGTTGAAAGTGCTGCATACCTTGCACACCAACGGATGACGGTGACAGCGATCCGTACCTGCAACAACGTCAATATCAAGGATTCACAGCCCATGCACGAATAACTGACATGAACGATTGCACAGGCACCCGTTTAGTCTTGCACAATGCTCTCATGCCAATCTTTTCCCAAGCGAATTTGGTTCCAGAGCCTCTAGCTCTGTCGTCCGAAGAGTTGTGCCTTAAAAATGTCGCGACTTTGGTTGTGAAGTCGTCTGCAGTGATAGTTAAAGGAGATTCGGCCATTGTTTTTCGTAAGGCAAGAGTGAAAGAAAAGTGAAGAGATTGTACGAATTACTGACATGTGACGTGACATTCGCAAACGCCGATCACATAACGAGGGAATAGGGGGATTGGCCCTGCACTATGCATTAGTGGAAGGGATCACACTATGTGCAATAGTACCCACCATCGTTGGCAACAAGACTGGGAATCATGTCCCGATCATCTCTCTTAACTGGTATACATAGAGATGTGCTGGGCGACCGTTGAGGTCTGTGAGATGGGCTGGCGTGCTGTTAGGCTGGTGAGGATGTGATATGTGCGGCCGACCATCGTTGGTCTGGCTATCATATTCCAGCTCCCCCTCATTGGTGAAGAGACGAGCAGTGAAGTGCAAGCCCCCGAAATAGACAATACCTGCGAGTTTATAGACTGCCTTTCCGGTTCCACAAGGCAAGGTGAAGGTCACCGATGGCTCTACGACAAGCTCTTGTCGAACTGCCAGGGAGAAGTAAAGGAAGCTAGGAGGGCTGCATAGCAACATTCTCCATACGCGAACTTGAGTATCTATTGCTGGAGTGGGTGAATGATTGAGCTTGGCATTTTGTCTTTCGAACCACATCTGCAACCAGATGTCCAAACTCAAGCACGTCCTTTCTTGCTCGTTCCTGTGCAAGGGTCCGCAATACGTCGGGAGGGTAAAAGTGAGCACCTCAGCCCTTGTTGCGCCTGACTGGTCAGCCATGTCCACTTTTTGCAGCATACGTTCGTTGTCCCTGCAGACATACTCCAATATGGCTTCCGCCGACGCCAACTGGGACCCGGTGCGGGGGAATTTCCGTGGATCATACAGAGAAAGAAGATCTCGGAAGGAGTCACGCTCTTGGTCAAAACGTAGGGAGGAATGATGGGTCAGTGGATGAAGGAGGGTCTGGAACGACGACAGTAAATGACGCTGTATAGGATTTTCTCCACTCCAGCTAGTGGACCACTGCGATGTCGCCTCGCGGTACATGGAGAACAGGATCATGAAGGTGATATCGTAGGCACACGACCAGTCAGTGGCGGACCATTTGCAGCCCGCAAGCGCTGACCATGTGGGCACAGATGATGCCTCTTCACTCATCGTAGATGAATTTTTTTGGCGTTTGCCATTCGAGCGTGAACGTTTGCTAGGACGGTTGTCGTTGGTTGGGCAATGTACAGGGTCCCAGTGACATCCATCAGACACAAGGGAGTCGTCTGCCCGACGTTTTTTTGTTGTGTGTACCACCTCCTCACCGTGAAAAGCAATTGACATCGGCAGTTGGGCTATGTGGTTTTCCCCCTCGGCATCAGGTACTACTATAGGCCCACCACTTCGCAAACCCAGTCGGACAAGCGTGTTGTGCTCTAAAGCGTGAAAACGGCGATTTTCGAATGCAAGATCAATGGGAATGCATCTGTTCAGCTCGTCGATGGATACCGGACGGGTCAAACAAAGACCCTCGCGCGAGCGTGCTCGTGACGCTGCAACATACGCAGCAAATCCTCCTTCATGCAGGTTTACCAGGACACGAGGTAAGGTTTTTCCTTGTGCCGAGTGCGCAGTAACGGCAAACGCAGGCTGAATGGGTACTTGATATCGGGTGATCCGGAGTTTGTGCTGTTCTGTAGTGCCAGTGCCGAGGGTGGTGGTGAATTTCCACATTGAAGGGACAATCGGATAATAGCCGCCAGGGAGGTCACTCAGTTGCACTTTGCTATCAGGGAAATGAACGAGGACGCATCTCGCGTAGGTAAACCCCGAAGGACATATATCTGTCCAAATCTTCCGCACAATGCCCTGTGCGCCATTCGTAATGCCCAAATCTGTTGACAGATTACGGACCCTCAGAATGACAGGCATGCCTTCGTACAACGTCACGTGCCCTGGCAAGGGATTGGCCGACTTTAATCCCGACATGTTTAACTTCAGCAAGTTATCCCTTTCGTCCCGTGTAAGACTCCTGCTTGTTGTTTTGTCTAATGCAGCACAGACCACCAATCTTCTCATCTCAGGACATGCGGTCGAGGCTTTGTGTGCATTGAGGACTTCCCTGAGCGCATTGGTCGAAACGATAGCAGCAGCTTCGCAGTTCTGTGGCTCGCCCATGTCGATACCCCGGAGGTTAGTGGCACTCCTGATGACCCTGGTATTGAATAGCTCAACATCTTCTTCAGTGCATCTCCGTTCGCGTAGGCGGCTCACAGCATCTCCAAATTCCGGGTCATCTTTCATGCGCTGCTGTTCTGTCAGATTGATGATGGTGTTAATTGATTTCCATGCGAGACGTCCTAATCTCTTCTGGATCTCTTCATCGCTCTGCCCTGCGTACATTGAAATTGGAGTGTACAACGGACTGCCACCAACAGGTGGAAATTGATAGAAATCACCTGAAAAGATGACTACAATCCCGCCAAACCACATATCCGGCCGTTCCTTTGCAAATCGTAGTGCGTGATCGATCTTTGCTAACAGTTGCAAACTGACTAACGACACTTCATCAACCAATAGATATTCAACGTTTCTCCACTCCTCACGCAGTTGCGCTCTGTTTTGCACACTGATCAACGCTGAGTAATCCATTGCCGCGTGTTCACCCTTCCCCTTGTTGGATTTTATTTTGATGCCCAAACCCTTGTGTACAGTCATGCCGTCAATAAGAGATGCCGCAGAGCCTGTTGGGGCCAGAAACCGAATCAAGTGCCCACAACCATAGTGCTGCATGACACACTGTACGGCTTTTACCACATGTGTCTTACCGGTGCCTCCTGGTCCTGTCATCAACATCCTGAGCTCGTTGTTTTCTGGCTGCAGAGATTTCTCGACGTGTTTCGCGACGAAGAAGCGAGCGATGGTTCGGAATGCAACCCATTGCTTTTCGTTGAGATTGAATTGGGCCCCTACCTTGTTAATAATGTCTTCCGGGGTGTGGGCTTGGGATATGTCAGATACACAAACATCGCCCTCCACAGTGACGCAGTCTGTTGGAGGGACCACCTTATTGGAGCTATCACACACAGCTGAATATATTCCAGGTTCTGCAGGAGGTACCGTCCGATCTATCTGGGATTCTGGATTCAGAGCATTGCAGCGTGAGTCTCGCAATGAATTTTCCTGCTGCTTAATTTCTGTCTTCCATCGTTTCAGACAATCGCTTAGGTCACATGACTCGCCAAAACCAACCTGCGATGAATCTGAAGTGTCATGCCGCTCTTTGGTGGCTGTAATCCACCTGGATTGTTGAAGGAGGAGTACAACCTGTTGGATACGAAGATCTTCCTGGGATCGCCGCGATCGATTAGGTTCAGAATCCATCACAAACTCATCGTCATCCTCCATAAGTCCCAACGATGACGTCAGCGCTTTGCTTTCAGCTGTAGCACATGCCTGTTTACGCAATCTGTCTGCATCTCGTTCATCCTCACACTCATGAATCGCTTCCCAATTACTCATGATTGCACGAGAGCGTGGAGAAAAGGGGTAGGTCCGGAACACATCTTGAGCATCCTCATCTTCACGCAAAAGAGGTTGTAAAGCGCTAAACGGCTTAAAATGGGCGAGGGTGAAGAGCGACCACGCCTTGGGGTCAATAGCACGCGGAATGGACATCCCAACAACGCGAGGGACAAGTTCTCGATAACCGTCTCCTCTTTCCTCATTCGTATGCTCGACTAGTTCATGCGTTTCGCTAGAGGGATGTTCGATAGTTAATCTGTGTCTCTTGTAAGTGCCGAGCCAATCCTTTCTTTTGGATTCTTTTCTAATGCGTTCCAAACGGATACATCGACAGAAGTCATAAAAATTCATATCAGCCAGAGAATCAGCGCGATACAGATAGTTGTGAACTTGGTTAGCTTCGACAAGATTGCCCTTATGGTCTGTGGCAATGCGAAGCTGTACCCGCTCAGGTGTATCTTCGTCATCAGAATCAAGCTCCTCGTCGTCATCACGTTCAGGATCGGCGCTCCCCGTTCGCACATAAGCCAGAAGGACAGCGGATAGCATCGGGATTGTCTTGTGAGATGATATACTGTCATCAAACCCTTGGATGTATCGTGCAGCCTGCTGCGCATGGATCTCTTGTTGTCTCCCGAACTGCAATAAGCATTTGTGTAAAAGAGTCTTGGCATTCTCAACATCAGTGTTGCCAACAGGGGTAGGGTCAGGGACACGTGCGACAGCACGCGAAAGTAACGATAGCACTTCGTAAGTCTTGACATCCATTTTGGTGATATAATCTGATATGTAAAACATGGCCGCTTTGGCTCCTTTACCTGATAAGATACATTTAATGTCATGATTGTGTCTACAAAAGACCAGAACATAAGGATTGAAATAGTTTACACTGCCGTCGAGGCATTTGAGAGCTACAGAATTGGATTCAGAATCAAAGTATGAGTGTTCGACGACTTCGTGAGGGAACAAGAAGCGGCAACGCCCTTTGTTGCCGTACTTATGGCACACAGCACGGCACTCATGTCGTTGAAGGGCCTCGCCACAGCGCTTGACCTCCGTTGAGAAAACATTGGCCCATTCCTTTAGATTATCCGGCGTTGACGTGGATGGCCATGGTGGACGTGGTGGGCGCTGGACACGGGGCTCGAAACTAGGCTCAATAGCATCTTCAACTTCAGGGAAATGATGGTGTATGGCGTCCTCAAAGAAGCGAAAGAATCTGGCTTGATATTCCTCGTCGCCACGAAGACGTGTGTGCAATTGATCAGGGTTGAGGCCTCCCTGCAACCATAGCAAAAAGTGACCATGGAGAGCCCCTCTTTCGGTAAATTCGCTTGTGCCATAGAATGCGCGAATGTGTCCAAGAATACCACCTGAATCGACGGCACGCTCATTATCAAAGTCCCAACCTAGAAGATATCGAAAGAGACACTTGAAACTGAATTCATAAAATTCAGCAGCTGCTACAGGATCGTGTGCGAGACGAATGGCGCGCGTACGGCTCGATGGCATACAGGGAAAGCGAGCAGAGAGATCCACGGTCTGATCTCCGTACATGACCTGAAAGATAGGACTGTGAGCTGCGCTTGGGTTGAAAGTAAAGAAGACGTGAGGCAGTCCAAAATAACCAAAGTAATTTCGGATTTCATTCCTCACGAAAATCTTAGAGGACTGTGAGCCAGGTATCCGCATGGACATGGTATTGACTTGCCTGAGCAATTTGAATGCATTATGTTCCTCAGAAGTGAGACTCGACAGCTTACACTCTTGTTCCAATCGATCAGCGAGGCTTCTGAGTACATGTGATGATACACTAGTCAAGCTGCGAGCAACAGAATCAAAACTGGACTTACGTACGACAAAATGTGTCTGGAGATGCGCCTGGCGCCTTTGCAAGATGTTTAAGACGACAAAAATGTACGCATCATGATAACGAAAAGCACGGTCTGACAAGTTCAGAGAGTATTTGGCCTGACGTTCGATCGACAATGGAGTGACTCGTGAGTGATCCTCGAATCCTCCAACGCCATAAGGATACAGAGTGGGATACAGCCCAGGAAAAAGACGCGGATTATGGTAATCAGTGACAGGAGAGTCTCCATGATGCAGGACGAGATCAGGCCCTGGACACTGCTCAGAATCAGGAATCAAGTTGCGCAAAGCACAGGCGGTAAACTTGCGACCACTAATATTGGCACTCTCCGGATCAGACACACCCATTTTTTCGACCATGGGCTGATCATCTTGCGTACTAACATTACTAGCGACGTCAGTCACAGGAGCTTGTAAGAGAGAGGCAGGGTGTGGAGCAAAGCCCGCGGTTTCGGTCTCAAACACGAACTGAGCATCTAATTCATGGTCCTCAACAACCCTATCCTGCAGGCCAGGGAGTATATCATCCACCGGATACAAATCCGCGACAGAGGAGTCTAGTGGGATATCTGCGTACAAGTGATTATGGTGCTTAAGCCACGTGAGAAAAGACCATATCTTGTGTTTGCGCACGCGGAAAAGGGAACGCATGCGCTTGGGATCAAATTTCTCGGGTCCGATGAGAACAACACTGATAAAACCGTTGACATCAGCCGGGGTTCGAGGAAGCGTCGTAGCGGTCGATATGATATTCATGTCATGTGCGCATGTATTGCCATGGAACACTCGTGGTTGAGCGGGGTCAGTGGACTGAAAAAGCCGAGTCACATGTGCTGTCATTGAATAGATAGCACAGACCTTCTCTTCAACCCACGTCAAATCTCTGAATTGCGAGGGAAGTTCACCGCGGAACAGGCCATTGGCAAGAGCAAGGGCTGGGAGACGTGATCGGGATAACGCAGATTTGCAATGGCTGCATATACGTAGAGAGACAGCACCCACATGATCTCGAACAATGCCCTGATGATCTAACACAAGTCCGTCAATAAGGTCATGGCCAAAATAGAAGCATGGAGACAGACCTTGTACGACACATTTTTTAATGAGATGTTCATTCTTCAACCGCAATAGTTCGAGGTTCAAAGCTGTTACATCTAGTGATAAAGGAAATTCGTCCACGTCGCGAGCATACTGTGAACAAACGGCACAAATGGGAGGGTCTGTCCACATAGTGGCATCCATGTACTCATTGAGTCGTTGTAATATTACCATTTGGGGGACAACGGATGGCCAATCTTGTTCACGAATGGCGACAATTTGTCTGGCTTCTGCTAATGCGACCTGTTTCTTTGCCAAGCGTAAGTTTTTGTCTGCTGCAGATCGGGTTGGGATTACCAGCGAGATTCGATTGAGGACGTCATTGCCGAATTCACAACGAATGATGTGATTGCAGATATCGTCGTACGAAAGGTCACAGGTGGAAGGCATAGGAACATGGAAGAGATAGATACTACACAAGGGAACAGCGCCAAGATTGGCAAGGTACATGGCGCGCTGACGTATGTAGTTTGCGAGGGCGTTGCACGATTTGCGATGGGAGTGTGAGTTATAGAGGGTGTGCAGATCACGGGGCAGGGCTCGGATGCAAGACTGAATAACGGCCCGCGGCAGCTTCTCCAAGCGGCGAGTCAATTCCTGAAGAGGTTGGGAGGTCCACGGAGCAAAGTTGTGACAGGAGGCTCCCTTGTCAACATTGACGATGGACACGCTGTCGAGAGAGGGTCGTCGAATTGCAGCAGCGACGACTGCACCATACAGATGTACGAATTCCGCGGCAAGAAAGGTGGCCCTAAACTTAAGAATATGTGGAGGGAGACGGACACCAAGCCGGAAGGCGATCGCCTCATCGGACAAGCCTGAAAATTCATGGCGTATTGCATAAACATGCTGAATGATGACATCGATGCAGAGATCTTTCCGACGCGTCTGCATTCTATCAGAACCCAAATGACGAGCCACAGTACGAAGGACACTAGCGGGTAATGCAGACAAAGAATGCCGATAGTGCTCAAGGGGTGATGAGAACCAAAGAGGATCCCGTGCGAGAAGAGATGACAAGCAGTCATGTATGGAGACATTACTCTGAGACGTTTTATGGTGGTTAAAAATGCTACAATGAGAATAACGTGGGGACTCAAAGTAGGCAGGAAGGAATGGCCAGAGGGTACCATCTATAGATACATTAATGTGTGGGGCCTGCCACGTCACTGCAATGGCACGGGGAGAAGAGCGACATCCCCAACATGACTGAGTGTGGGACACGAGTACAGACTGCAACCACGAACAAAAAGTATCAGAGGTCGCGAATACAGTCAAATGGTCACTGGGGTGGTACAATGGATCATAGAACAATGGGTAGGACGTTATATCATGTATGAGGTTATGAGGAGGACAATCATTGAGTTCAAGAACACGAGCATTCGTCGAAGGACGTTTGCATAAAAAAAGCGGCATATGGGCAAGCGTCCTGCAGGAGAAATCTAAATCAGCACGAGACAGCTTCGGTGAAGGAGAATACTTAAGATAAACAAAATCAACGCGTGTATAGACGTCTGCGAGAGAGACTGTCAGAGGAGACTTTAACAAAAATCGAACGAAAATACTCTGGTTATACACAATCAACGGGAAAATAGACCGTCTGATATTGGGAAAGCAGCATGGAGCTTCTACGAACCAGATCGACCGCGTCAGGTATGGTGAGAGTTAAATAAAATGGATTGGGGGTGGATTAATGTGCGAGACATTTTGGAAAATAGAAATAAAACGTCCGAGACCTTTAGAGAACATTCCAGAAGCAAAGAACGAAAAGGGAATTTATTCACACGCTGACATCTGTTTTTGCAGGTGCCTGACCGCCGACGGTCGACAAAACCCTCCTCCCTTTGGGAGTCGGGGAACACGAACAACGCCGAAACGGAAAAAGCCGGGAAAACTGACGCAACATGCCAGCGATGGATGCATGTCGTAGATATAGGGTCGTTCTTCTTTTCTCTCTATTTCCACTTGCTTTACTCGTTTTGACCTCCAACTCCAGATGATTTCCCACAAATGGCAAAGCATATGGCGTTGGAGGTTGTGGTATTCGGTGGGACCAGGTCAAACAACAGACATCTACTATCTAACAAGTTTTGAATATACGACTTGGACTACGTAGATTCGAGCTGTCTCGCTCTCTTTGCTTCTCTAAATCTACCTGATTCTCCCGCATAACCTATGCATATTGATCTCATAGTCGAACTCCCTTTGTCGAGACCCTACTTTGGCGATCTCGTTTACCTGGCACTTCTTTCCATTTTGTCCTCCCTCAAGTATGATCGCTTTAGCTTTTGGATAGTACTCGGCCGACAGTTTACCGTGGACCAAGCCCGATGCACCTTGCTTTTTTGCGATGATGGCTTTATTCCTCCCCAAGATGCTTGTATCTTATATGTCGTTTTCTCAAAACAAGAATTTCGTGCCACAGCTGATGTTTGACAAAATTGTGAGCTCCTCCCACAGCCTAACTGTTCAAATGAAAGTCTGAGTTGTTAGGTCCCTTAATTCAAGTGATTGATTGACAAAACATAACAAAGAACTCGAATGAGCCACCGCACGAAGTCGGTTTCCAGAATCCAGAAGCCTAGAACAGCCTAAAACACTTGCGTGCGATACAATAAATTATGTCAATTTTTGATGCGTTCCATCATAGGATGTTCGACAACAGTGACTGGGTCAAAGTCCTAGCATAGTGAATGCGGCGGGATCATCGTGGATCGCTCGATCTGGAAAGACAATCCGTGGTCCATCAAAGCAAACCCAAAGCACACAATATGTTCGCTTCGAGAGATAGTGGACATGGCGCGTTCAATGTCACGTCCACATTTCGTTGTTCCCAAAACCAAACTCCACAACCGCTTGCATATAAATCTAGGACATCGATGAGCTCAAAACTAAAACTCAAACTCACCCATCCTCCACCTCTCCGTCATCTGCCCCCTTGGTGAGTATACTGAATAAAAAACTCAACGAACTGGAACTGACCGAGTCCCATAGCCACCCTGTAATATGTCTGCCCCATCTACGTGCTATAACATCGAGGTCGTCCAGTTTTGGCGAGGCCAGAAAGAGTACCTTCGACCTTATCCCCTTCATTGGGTTATCTATATCCCAACTGGTCCTGGTATCGGGAACACGTACCATATCATAGGAAACACAGATACCTACACCATAGAATTCAAACGCAACCAGCCACACGCAAATCCCGATGACTGGCGCGGAAGCTTTACCGTCGGAAGAGTGGCCGCCCATCAGCTGGCTTTGTTGGAGAGGCACCTCGCAAGCGTACCAATCACGCATCACAACTCCCGATGGAACTCCCAGAACTGGGTATGGGACTGTCTCCACCACCTCCGCCGCCAACGTTTTGAGATCAGCTGGCATCTTAGGCAATGCGACCTTCAAACGATGATGTGCACCCTGCTGGAGGAATGGGAATTCGGTCGAATTTAGAGATGGAGATCTGGCGTGCCCGAGTGGTACATCAAAATATTAGATATTCTTATTCGGAGTCATCTGGAGTACTCACCATAGAGTTTAGACACCTATTTGCATCCTGCATTTGTATCATCATTAGCATCATAGACGGCTTTGGCGAATACGAGTGACCTTCGTTATCTTGATTAAATCAAGAGGTTTCCTCGCCAATCAAGTTCTATCACTCAGACAGACAACGCAGTTGGGAATACGCTAAGCGTTCTGCATGCCGTGTGTGGAATAAGACGAAGGAGGCGATAGTGTAGTGAGCGGTACTTGAGCTGAGCACTGCCAGCTTCAGTAGTCCAGGAAACAAATGCTGTGCCACCATCTGGAATATCAACTTGGGGCTTCAGTGCGACGGCAAGTTGGACGCATACAAAAATGTTTGACTTTTGATGTTGACTGATACTGGCAGAAGTCCACACACTTTAGGTCTTCGGGAACGACACAAAAATAGCGAGCAAGCACCCAAACTTCCAGATGCCAAAGTCCAACTCAAACAAAGGATGACGCGACATCTTGAGATACGTATGAAGAAGACACAAGTGTATTTGGATCTTTATGAACATGTCCTTAAAGATACCGCAGATATCCAAACACGTTCGTATCTCGGGGGAGGACAACATCATGATATCGATAGTGCATAACGTAATGCTAAGGAAGTGTAAAAACTTGAATGGCAAGCAAGCACCCAGACGTCAAAGTTGAACTCGAAAATATGGTGAAGCGACGAGACACGGAAGTGACTGGCCAAAGTTCTGTCCGGATTATAAAACCAAGTCACTTTCGTGTCTGGAAACGACATCGTGGTGGTTTATAATTAGGGACCGTAAGGTACTGTGTAGTAGTACACGCACAGATCTCCCGCAGTTGACCGAGTCCCTGCGATCAGGACAGCATGAAAGCATACAACCAATCTCGCATCGCAAGGCTCCATCCATCCATTCCATAGATACAAAAAACAACCAAGGAAGTAAGTATACAAAATGATCAAATACACCATCATCAAAGCGTCATCCATAGTCTTTAAAAAGGCGGTATTGCAGACTACCTCCAGCACCATAACAGCCCCGCAGACAACCTCCAGTACCGCAAAGCACTATGTAAGTAGGTGAACATGACAAATATCAATATAAGTATGCACTCAAAACCGAGAAAACAGAATGAATGAATGCTTAGCCACAGCCAGAGTGACTGTATGATAGTATACAACTAAGAATCTAGGGAAATCGTGGTATGATGATGCGGTGAGATTGTATATGGAGACAGTTTGAAGAGATAAAAAAATCAAGACTATACTCAGGAGATGGGATGGGAAAGGAAGATGCGGATGAAGGGGGAAATAAATAATTCCAGCCCCCAGGATGCCAACGACGACGATACAGAAAGATACAAGGGAAAAAAAAACATTCCTTACCCCCCCACTTCAATACGGCCCAAAACTAGTGATAGCCAAACACCCCAACCAAACCATCTCAACAGCAGCTCTCCCAACCGGCGTCAGCAAGTGCCTCATCTCCGACGTCGGAATCTCTAAATAAACAGCTTGAGGGTTATTAGCGGCAGGCAACGTCACCTCTTCCTGGAGGCACAATCCAAGCTTGCACAGTCCCTCGATCTGAAAATGGAACCCCTTTTCTCGCGAGCTGCACATGCAGATGGTGACAGTTTTGAGTCCTAGCGCTGTCTCCGTCCCTGACTGCGGTTCTAGCTGTGGCTGTCCTAGTCCTAGCTGTGATTCCGATTCCTCCTGATCCCGCACCCCACCAAGACCCCCAACATCCAAAGGAGGTGCCGCAACCGCCAATCCATCACTAGGCACCCTAATCCCCGTCCCCCTCAATTCATCATACCCCACCAACCGCGCATTAACCCGAAAATTTCTCAGATAAACATTCTTTTGGTTAGATTCAGCGTCAGGGTCGCTTGTCAAATGTTGTTTCAGTTTTTTCTTGTTGGCGGATGAGGATGCGGAATTGGAAGAGGAATCGTAATTGGAGGAAGAAGGGTTTTTTTTCTTGTCTTCGAAGGGGACGTACCAGACGAGGAGGAATTGGCGGTCTTCGGGGATTGTGAGGAGTGTGGCGCTCGTGACCGTCGTAGCGGCTGTTGCAGTCGTGGAGGCGCTAGCTTCGCTGATGCTGCTACTCCCCGCCATGATGCTCCCACTCCCCACTCCACTCCCCCCGCCCGGATCTGTTTCCCCCGCCCAAAGCGGTAGAAGCATATAAAGCGAGTCCTCCGGGACAAAATCGAAAATATCATTCGTCACCATCCTCTTCTTCGCCCCTCCTCCACCCGCACCCGCACTCTTCCCCACCCTATGACTCGGTTGCGTATGCAACAACCCGACATCCCTAAACGAATTATTCAGGTCCGTAAGCACACGCACATGTTCCTCGTTCTGATCTCTGCCAGCAGTGACGATCCATGGGGGACTATACGCGTTTTGGGGTGTCGCAACTGGTTGGGTGATGTTGTCTGCCCGGTTAGCTGCGCCTCGGAAGCGTCGAAATATACGATTCGCGAAGCTGCTGCTGCCGTCAGTGGGCTTTTGTGCGCGTCGAAGGTGTTCGATGTCGTTCGGGTCGAGGGTGCCGAATGCTTCGGCATGCGGCGTACGTGTGGGCAGGTATTCATCAGAATCGATGCTGTCCCGATGACCGCGGATGTGTGAGGTCGCCAAAGACGTAGATGATGTAGACTGGAGGAGTTTCCTGGATGAGTGGTCGAATGTTGATGAGGTCTCTGGTGATGACGGTCCGCTTGTCGACTGGGCCTTTACAGGAGGCCTGATCGAAGGCGCGAATGCGATCTTGGACGTCGTAGCTCGTGCAGGGGCAGGTATCACTTGAGAAGCGCTGATGCTGCCCGCACTACTCGTCGCTGTGCTCGACTCCGTACCCTCCGTTGGATTACTCGCGCGCTCGCGGTCACTATTCTTCTTCAATTCTTTCTTTTTTTCCTTGGCTTTCGCCTTTGCTTTCTTTGCATCTTCCTTTTCCTTCTCCCGCCGTTTTTCCTTTTCAAGAAGCGTAGTACGACGCGATTTATCACCGTTCCTATTCCCGTTCCCGATGGCCTTGCGTGATGCATCTTCGAGTAACCCATGCGTATCAAGTTTACTCGTCGTTTTTGTACTTGTATATTGTTCCTGTACTTTCTTTGGCGCGAGCATGATTCCTCCGCTCGTGTGCATATGGATGTTACGAGATCCAGTCCCGGCGCGTTTAGGCGTGAAAAGCGTATATGAGCGAAATATGGAGAATGCAGTTGCACGAGAATGCTTATGGATGACAGTACTTGGTCCGGCTGTCTTGGGACCCTTGAGGAAAGGATCGGGAATATGCCGGACGTTGATGCGTTGTTGGGCGGCTTTGGCTGGGTCTGCCGTGGATGCTGTTAGGGGGATGTTAGTACATAAATTGAGAACATAGAAAGGACGTACGTTTGAAGACGAGTCTGTCGACTCGATATCGACCAACGTGTCCGCTCCTCCATATTTCTTGTGTGCCAGGGTACATGGTGTGCTTTGCCTTGTCTATGATTATTGAGGCGCCTGCCTGAGCGTTTGGACGGCGTACGGTAGGGACGGGCTGGGCGTCTGCCTTTTCCCTAAAAAAAGACCACGGGTTTTGAGTGTCGTACATGCCGACGTGCCTGGCAAAGGTATCTTCGCCGCTGTTGGTGGTTTGGAGTGTACCGATACTGGTACGGCGTCCACTGCCGCTCCACATATTGGAGAGACGAGAAGAAGAGGGTTCGCCGCTGTTGCGTCCAGGAGCAAGAAAGGAGAGCTGTGCAGTCGATCGGACAGACCGGATGCTTCCTTCGCTCTTTCTCGAAAGAACATAGGACAGGTCCCACCCTGCTGATGTCCATGTATCTGGTTCTGACTGCTGCTGTTGCACATGCACCTCAAGTGAACGGAAATCAGCGCGAGTGAGGGGTTCGCTACGTGGCACGACAGCAGCCGGATCTTCTCCGCTATGGGAAGACATAAGGTCGTCATCGAGGCTGCGAGATGGACGACGGATGGTGAGTATGCTGTCTTCGCGGCTGCGATTGCTGACTGCATCTGACATGGCACCTGGAATTGCCATTGGGAGGCTGCCACGACGGGGCTCTGCAAAGAGAGGACGAGGATGGAAGATAGGGCTATTATCATTCTCATCGATGTTATCGAGGTCACGGGCGAAAGTGACGGGCGAGGAACCTCCGTCGTATGAAGCAATCTCTACTTCCTCGTCGCTGCTAAACTGGAGGTCTGAGCGGAGACTTACACGTGAGCTTGAGCGGGATGACGTGATTGAGGCGGTTGAATAGCGTATTGCCGCATGGCCGAATGTGTGCTGGCTGACGTTGTCTGTGGTGAAACGACCTCTTTGAAAGCCGCGTCTCTGGTGGAGATCGGGTGATGAGGGATCTTCGCTGCTTTCTTCATCTGTGTGCTCTGCTCTATAGGATCTTTGAGAACGTGAAGATGATGGAAAGGAAGTTGAAGCTGGGCGCCCTAGACCCTGCGAAGGATGACTGCTAAAAGTTGAAACTGATGGACGAGGTGTCCGGTCAGCGCCTGTGCGTGTTATTGGAGTGAGTGGGCTGATTGCGTCTGGTGATTCGTCATCTGATGAAGTCGCGCGAGCTTCACCAAATGTGAAAGTTGCGAGATTAGAATAAAGATTATCTTGAGAGATGGATGACATTGTGGTATGTCGAGGAGGGGGAGCTGTGAGAGAAATGGGTGGTACGATAGAAGTACTGATTATTGTCAGCTTGAGTCTTCTACATACTAGAATGATTGGGACTCACACATCTCCTACTTGATCGTTTAAAATTCTTGGATCTACAATATGTAAACCCAATGAAGATGACATGTCCACCGGAGAAGGCAGCTGCTCATTCCTTGAAGAAACAGACACCCACGTGGCAACTCACATTACATAGTTTAAAACTCCGATGTTCCTTGGATTTCGTAATTTAAATAATTTAAATTTGAACTGACTACGAATTCAATGGCTGCATCGCAGGCATATTGTACATCTCATCGCTAATTGATTTCTAATAGCATCATCATCATTATCTGGACAGGGCTATTGTTTCATTACATCCTATAAGATACCTTTTTTTCATCTACCCATATCAACAGATACTCACCCTTTGCGTGGAGCCTGACACCCACTCCCGCGAAGAAAAACCTCGCGATGATGTCACCAAAACAGACGTTGAGCGTCAGCGACATTGGTCATGACAGCGTGGTGCCTGCTGTCACCACTGGTATGGTCCCCAGGGGTGCTTCAGTCGACGGTGGACACGAGAGGAAGAGGATATATGAGTCCTTACTCAAGCTATTGGTAAGGGAGTGTGTCAAATTTATCGTGAAAATCCGAATGCCGGCGTCCCTGCAACAGGCACTTGTCTTGCATCATCCAACTCATACAGCAGTCGACAATGATTCACCTATCCATACTTTAAAGAGGTGTGGCATCAGATTCAAATAACTCTGCGAGATGGGGTGCTGATCCGTTCTTGTGTAGGGACATTCCACTGTAGATCCTACACGATATCTAGGCAGGCAGCGCTATCAGTCTCTTACCAGCCCCACTGCTACTATTCCACCACACTGCGTGAAAAGAAGGCGACACCTCATTCAAGCTATTGATGAGGATAGGAAGTTTATCACTGAGCGCCAGCGACTCGGAACGGATTATGCCCAGGCCTCATGGCATCGCATGCATCACCTATCCATACTAGGTATGGCATCAGATCGAAATAATTCCGCGAAACGGTGCGTTAATTGAGCAGGGCTATTTCACTGGCATCTACTAAAGAAATTCTTTGTGAGAATGTCTCTTCAGGTTCTGAGCTCTGTGCGATTTTTACGTACGGAATGGCGACCAATATTATTTGTGTTTACGCAACACGCATGCTCCTTGTGGAACTCGAGTCATACATCGTCGGGATGATGTCATCAAAAATATGCCTCAACTTGGCACTGATGTGGTTGACAGCGTGGTGTCTTTTTGAACCGCGCCATTATTTAGCGGTGGCAGTATGTATGTACTCTAGTGGCATGCCATTGCATATGCCGCTTTTCGGAATCAAATTTCTGTCCTTTGGGACAGTGTCTAGACTGAGGGACCCCATATATGTTTCGGCGTAAGGGATCCTCCGCGTCCCTGCTGGCCTAGATGCGTTAGTCTTTGAAGGTGATTTGACCGGTGTATGTATAGTATCAATCCGAAGTGGCTGATCTCACAGAAGCTGTGCCTTCGTCCGTCCGCTGGACGTGGAATACATGCGATGGCAATTAATGTGATGGGTTCACAGATCTGAGCAGCCCTAATCAATCTTACCCATGCCAGGAGATGTTTATTCTGCGCCACCTTTAAGAAGCCTCCCGGGCGATGTGGCCTGGGCTCTTCGCATCAAGCAATTCTCCACACAGGTCCGTGGGGTCGTCACGAGTAGGTTTGGTCTACGATCACGCTTGTCTTGAGCATATGGGAAAGATGCCGTCATGGCAGAAAATGACTGTCCCCCATTTCCTATGTATGGCATGCATAGGAAATAAGTCGTTTGGATGGGTGTATTTATCCTTGCCATTGTTGTCCCTTTCGTATTAACTACGCCCTTGCCAGTAGTTATCATCCTTAATATCGTGATTATCCTTATCTTATATCCTTACCACTGCAGATCATACTTATGTCGAGATTTGCCAGTACCTATCCTTAATGTTATGACTATCCTTGCCTCACGTCATTACTACTACTACAGAGCATACTTATGTCGAGAAAATTTAGCCCAAGATACATTGCACATCACAAAATCGCAAACGCCTACTACTTCGCAACACCAGTTACATAGCTTGAATAAGTACACAGCAAGACTTGAAATCAAAAGAAATTATCTTCCTACAGACTACTCGCTCATTGTAAATCATTCATATAGAGCATCTCCAGTATTACACACCGCTGCTGGAGACGCGCTCCTTAATTGGAACCATAACGATGACTGCATCGCGGTCAGCTAGGAGTTCAGCACGATATTCTCGAACGCTGAGGATCAGGCGTGGTCCCAGCACAAACATCTGTGCGAACTCAAAGATTTGAGCGAAACCAAGATAAACCTCGGTTTTCGAGGAATTCAGGTTCTAATAAAATGATGAATTATGGTGCGTGCAGAGGTCGACGACAAATCAGCATACCGCTGAGAGCGTCGGAGAAGAAAACCCGACGTAGAAGCAGGAAGCTGCGAGAAAACTAGCATGTGGAGAACTTCAGCGGAAAGGAGAACCACCCTTCACGATATGAGCTCACCTCGCAAAATAACTCACGTGAGTTTTCATTAGCGCCGTGAAACAGTCCCCAATAATCCCTCCTGGTGAGTGTTGTCGCATTTCACGCATGTGCTTTACAGCAATCCAGACTGCGAGACACAGCAGAAGAATTTCCCATCCAATGGCGAGTATCCAAGTGATGGTATACAGACGCATGGTATCTCCCACGTAGTCGATCATGCATATATAGGCGCCGGATTGAACGACTTCCTCTGGTAATTGTCAGTGAGCCTGACGCAACCAAGTCTTTCATTCATAATTAAAGCTTACCCACTGAAATATGCATCATGGATGTTGCAGCCATCACTGCATTGGCGATTCTGATGGCCAGAAAGATAACAACGAGAAATACCAGCACCTTTCTGGATTTCCGATACATGGCATTCAGCCGAGCGATCATGATGACTTGCCTGATGTTATGGTCAGGTCAATAGCACAGAGGTACGTAGCTCACCGCCCAGCATTGCATATACAACCTCATTCGTGCTTTCCAGTGTAAGGTACATGATACGGCCTAAAAAATACAGCAACATTAGTTATTAGCCTCGGATGATCACATACTCAAAATAAACTCACAACTGTAACCGTTGATGAACTAACAAGTTGTTCGAGAATCTCACTCACCCCTACACAGTAGTTCAACTGTTTAAGCGGGAATGAGAATCAGCGGTGTAGAACACTCACCGAATCTGTGAGTGGAATTGTCGGAACATTGGCTGTATGCCACCAGTCAGAAGAAATAAACACGGTGAATGTGAGATGACATGCTCAGCATCTTGAGGCTGAACGTGAGATCGTTGATGAGCACAATGCCAAATTTCTAGCCTTCACACATACATGACATATCCTATTCCAACATAGCGTATCTGCCAGGGATGTGTTCACATCAGCGCAGCTTGTTAAGCATAAGCTACATACACCGAGATACAGAAAGGTCATGAGGGACCAGCGTCGCCTCTGCTGCAAATTAGATATAATTTTTACGACATTCTTATGATGTTACTTACCCAGAACATCTCAATCTATTAAATCATTTTCAGCGAGATGGCTACACCAGGAATGAATCAACCTACCTCTTGTCCAAACGTAAGCGCTTAGAATACCATAAGGATGTCAGCGGTTCTTTCATACTCAGTCTTGCTCACCCCAATCGTAGATTACCCCAACAGAGGCGGCAACTGTGCAACCACGGTCAAGGTCAATGAAATCATCACTTGTCATAACATCCGTAATTCCGTATGTCTCTCGACGAACCTGTAAAGTAGCCGAAAATATCATAGGAATTGATAATCGAGACTTGGATCATACTGTTGGAGGATGGGAATGAGGGAGCCGCGGCAACGTGGTGGATGCATGCGTGATCCAGCTGATATACCACCATCTAGCGCTTGAGTCGCCGAAGTGACGTCTGATATCTTATTAACCAAAGTAAGCGTTCTAAAAGAGAAAGGGAATATGCATCCAGGGATAGGAGAGATGCATCTGATACGATCAATGTGGAAGTTGTTGGTGAATCGCAGGGCAGTGTTGGACGTATTACGGGCCAACTCACTGATGAAACGCTTTCATTGATGTAACACAGGTTTGAACGGCATCTTGGTAATCCCCAAGTCAATTTCGTGGCAGACATTCCCTCAAAGGTTAGCGATGTTCTCTGAAATTTTACAAGGGAAAAACCACAACCTAAACATTGATTAGTACAGATGCGACCAAAAGTACATACATTCACCATATCCAACTCCCTGCCATAGAACACAATTGACACGTGTAACGGCAAGGGCAGTCTTACAAAGAAACTGAGGGGGAGGGGCAGTTGTACAAAAGAGGCTTATCTAGGGGGACCAATCCAGATGGCCGGACATGACACTGCAACGAAATTTTCAAAGGCTCGATCGAGGAGGCTCCGGTTCGCTTCTACGCTAAAAATGTTTACATAAGTCAGACGCAAATAAGCATGACCGTGCTGGGACCTCCCGAAGCAGTGACTTGCTGCTCTGATGGCTGGACAAGAAACTGAATTGACATTCATGCCAAGCTTAGGGCCCGAAGCATTGTACTTGGAAATCTACCATAGGAATACGAAAATGTCCGGATGAATCAGAATCATCAATGCTATGACACGTGATCTGATCCGTGTCGCAAAGTTTCATACGATGCTGGGTGCTGAAGCGGTGAAGCTCGAGTGTTGGGAACCGGTCGAGCTGCATGCGACATGGGCGAGTGCTAAAATAAATAATGAATGAATGTGTATTTTGCAAATGAGAGTCGAGTGTAACAAGACACGTGTTCAATTGATATCCGATGGACGCTACTTGATATCAAAGTCACATGTTTTTGCGCATGACATTCTAAATACTGGATTTAGTGGTTAACAGCACCCGTTCAACACTAGTACTCTGATTCGACATCTATGTAGATGCTGCTCTACAGGAGGAACCCCCCTTCTTCCCTTTCAGTCTTCGGTGAACGATTCTATCAACTTCTTACACCGCTGCCAAAAAACTCAGAGCAGTCTTCTGGTGTGTTAAGGTTTATATAATGGTACGCTCCATGTCCGTAATTCTTATTTGTACACTAGAACGTATGAGCTACGTTGACAGCTCAATTGAAATCTCAATATATAATTGGTCTGTGGTTTAGAAAGCATTTCTGGATTGCGATGAGGTGTGAGATGACACCTTGCATCAAAGGCGGCCTTGAATACTAGGATTCTGAATGCTGCATAAAGTCACCTAACATCATAGCCTAGGATGATCCAACCATTTAGCCAACAGAGAAGAAACATGACAAGCACAGCACACGCGTAGGCTATCCGTCCGGTGGTGATGGTGTCCTGTCAGTAGCATCAATTCATTGAAACAAGCCATGCGGCCCATCATGATATATTGATACCCCGTCAGATAACCTGGACATCGTGGTCGTTCTTTCAGAATTCCATACACTGCGATGGCCTTTAGCATCAGTTCATTTATACTAGCTGTGGGAAGTAGAAACGATTGATTCCTGTGGTTTGAGCATTGAACTTACGAGCCTCAATGCGCATAACACTGAATTTACCAGCAAGTGTATTCGTCGTATTGGCTAATACCATAGATCTCATTGACAGTGTGATCACTCAATGGTGTTGACAATGATATGCAATACATGAAACAATAAAATGTTGTGGTTAAGCGCTAAGCTAGAGAATCAATCAATGGCTTGACGTATCAATTTCCGCGGAATGCGACAAAATAGGCATGACCTAAGAGATAAGATAAATGAAACAATAGAATGTGACGGTTAGGTCAATAGATTTTGATGGCGCGGGGTATAAATTTTATTGGCCCATCAAGAAACCAGTAAACTTGTATAGAAGGATACAACAGGCGAAAGAAGATTAGTTCAATCAGTCGCAGCCGCTAGTGCAGCATCAGCATCGTCCGTCCTGACATCAGCGCTAGCCTCCAGTCTCAACTCCGCAATCGTGATCTGGACGTAATCAGTAGAACGATCAATGATGCCCCAGCTACTTCATGTGCCTATACGCTCAACAGCATCTCCGGTATTACACACTGCAGCTGGTCGATATACAGACGCGCTCCTGGAAAGCAATTGGAGTCATAGTGATTGCTATATCAGAGTCGGCTAAAAGCTCAGCATGACATTTTCGAACGCTAAGGATTAGGCGTGGTCCCAGGATAAACAACTGCGCGAACTGGAAGATTTGAGCGAAACCAAGATAAATCTCCGTTTCCAAGGAATTTGGGTTCTAATGAGGATAATGATTTATTGTGCGTGCAGAGGTCGACGATAAATGAGCATACCGCTGAGAACGTCGGAGAATAAAACCCGACATAGAAGCAAGAAACTGCAAGGAAACTAACATGTGGAGAACTTCAGCGGAAAGGAAACCCACCTTCACATTATGAACTCACCTCGCAAAATAACTCACGTGAGTTTTCACCAGCGCCGTGAAACAGTCCCCAATAATCCCTCTTGGTGAGTGTTTTCGCAGTTCGCGCAGGTGCTTGACAGCAGTCCAGACTATGAGACACAATAGAAGAATTTCCCATCCAATGGCGAGTATCCAAGTGATGGTATACAAAAGTATGGTATCTCCCACGTAGTCGATCTTGCATCCATAAGTGTCGGAGAGAACGACTTCCTCTAGTATTTGTTAATGAGCCTGATGAAACCAAGTATTTCGTCCATAATCAAAGCTTACCCACTGAAATATGCATCATGGATATTGCAGCCATCACTGCGTTGGCGATTCTGATGGCCAGAAAGATGACAATGAGAAATACTAGCATTTTTCTGGATTGCCGATACATGGCATTCAGCCGAGCGATCATGATGACTTGCCTAATGTTATGGTCAAGTTAATAGTACAGAGGTGCATATCTCACCACCTAGCATTACATCTATAACCTCATTTGTGCTTTCCAATGTGAGGTACATGTTACGGCCTGAAATTATCAGCAACATTAATTATCAGCCTCGGAGAATTGCATACTTAAAATAAACTCACAACTGTAACCGTCAATGAAACAACAAGTTGTTCGAGAATCTCACTCACCCCTACACAGTAGTTCAACTGTTTAAGCGGGAATGGGAACCAGCGGTGTAGAACACTCACTGAATCTGTGAGTGGAATTGTCGGAACATTGGCTGTATGCCACCAGTCAGAAGGAACAAACACGGTGAATGTGAGGTGACATACTCAGCATCTTGAGGCTGAATGTGAGATCATTGATGAGCACATGCCAAATTTTTAGCCTTCACACATACATGACATATCCTATTCCAACATAGCGTATCTAGGATGTGTTCACGTCAGCACAACTTGCTATGCATATTTGAACATAGGCTACATACAGTGAGATACAGAATGGCCATTAGAGACCAGCGTTGCCCCTGCCGCGAATTAGACATAGTTTTATGACATTCTTTTGATATTGGAATCCACTCACCCAGAATAGCTCAACCTATTAAACCCATTCTTAGCGAGATGGCTACACCAGGAATGAATCGACCTACCTCTTGTCCGAACGTAAGCGCTAAGAACACCATAAGAATGTCAGCGGTTCTATCATACTCAGTCTTGCTCACCCCAATCGTAGATTACCCCAACAGAAGCGGCAACTGTGCAAACGAGACCAAGGTCAGTAAAACTGTTACCGTCATCGTCTGTATGTCTGTCCACGAACCTGTGAAGTAGCTGAAAATATATTGTGAATTGATGAATGGCCACCAGCTGGGATCATTCGAGATTAGGGACATACTGTTAGAGGATGGGAGTGAAGGAACTGGGGAACTTGACGGATGTATGACATTCGCGTTCGTGACTCAGTTGATATACCACCATCCAGCGCTTGAGTCGCCGAAGTGGGGTTTGATGGATAATATCTGATTGACCGAAGTAAGTATTCCAGAATGAATTCAGGGAGTAAGGGAATGTGGATGCGGGAGCGGTTGATGAATGTTTGAATAGCAGGGCAGTACTGGACGTATTGTGGGCCAACCCCTGATGACGCCATGTATTTCATTGATCTAACACAGGTGTGAACAGCACCCAGGCCCAAGCCTGGCAGACATTCCCTCGAAGATCAGTGCTTCAGCAACGTTCTTTGATCTCTTACGAGCGAAAAACTATAACATGAAGTTCTTCTAATGCATGTACACGGTGATTAGCACAAATGCGACTAAGAGTACATACATTCGTGGTGTCCAAACTCCCTGCCCATGGAACACGATTGACGTGTGTAGCGACAAGGGCAGTTCTGACAAAGAAAGCGGTGAGAGAGGGACAGTTGTACAAAAGAGGCTTGTCTGGGGAGTTTTACCTATCCAAATAGCCGGACATGATACTGCAAGGAAAATTTGAGCGACTGAGTCGAGCATCAATCCAAGTTCCGCGATACCAAAGATGGTCACGGAAGTCAAACGTAAGGAACGTAAGTATGACCGCACCGGAATTCCGGGACGCGGTGAGCTGATATTACGAGCCTTTCCAACTAAACTCGTAACTGTGTCTTTGAGATGTGAACCACTCGACTTGTCCTATTAGTCAGCCAGGCTGGTCACGAGCCTACTTTCAAACTACTACATGCCTTTTGACACATCGATTGAAACTGTGGTTTGGAAAGCATTTATGGATTGCGATGAGGTGCGAGACGACAATCCGGCTTTTTTTGAATGTCAAACTCTGGGATTCTAAATGTCACCCAATATAGCACCAGCCATCTTGCCAGGAGACAAGACACCAGAGGAGCACAGGGCACGCGTATCCATCCGTCCAGCGATAATGATAGGCCTGTCAGTCCCAGTTCCTTGAATCAATGCACGCGTCCCATAATGATACCCTGGCAGATAACCTGTACATTGTGGTCGTTATTCCCTGACGATCAAAATTTCATATACCGCGACGGCCTTAATAGGTCATCAGTTCATTTACGCTCAAGGATGTTCTATATTAAATCATGCGATTTGATACTTTGTCTGCACTGCTCTGAGCTCATATTTATCGGTCGCGGGTGAGGGGATTTGGAGACGTGGTGCAGGATTACAGTGTACACCGGCGACGAACCCGGTAAAGTCAGATTTCTTCAATCTGTCTAGCGAAGCCTGCGCTATGTAAGTCACTCGCACCTAATTCTAGATCCGGAATACTAAAAAAAATCATCAATGATATGGACTGGATATACGGTCTTTCAAGTAGTATCGTGTTCACTTCCGATGCTGACTTTAATACCATAGTGGTCATTGTGGCATTCAAGTTTCCAACCCAGGTCCGGACTTCCTGTGCAAGTACAATAGTATCTCACACTTGTGGAGAACTGGAACAAGTTATGTATAGTCCGGAGTGTCGTTTATTCGCCTTTTTCTTCACGCTCGTGGTACCGCGTCAACCACATGAACTACACCAGTCTGTATACAGCCACCTCCAGACGCTGACCAACTACGCAGATGAGTGATTGTCTGTCATAGTGATGTGGTGGGGCTAAGTCAGAATTTCTTATTGTCATGTTCTTGTTGTGGTAACCAGGATACGTGCACTGAGGCCTTTAAATAGGGACGAGAATGAAATTATGCTGGCGCTACTAGTAGTGTCGCTCTCTTTATCGTGAGTCCTTGCTTTGAAATTTCCTAACTTGCCTTTCTCTTTCAAAAAGAGTACCTAAATCTATATCAAACGATGCATTGACAACGCGCAGCGGCACAGCCAGCTAGTGTGCCATATGATGAATAATTTATAGATGCTGTCTGCCACGCTACAGGTATCTCGGGATGTTGTCGCAACATATTGTTAGAGACGAGCTGAGAGACGCCGAGCGCTAACTACAAAAGCTGTGGAACGGACGACGCTAGGACATACGGAATACAAGTGCATAGGCTATGCCTATCAAACAGACGAGCACGAGACTGAAAAGCTGCCTGAGAGAAACCCATACGGAACGTGTAAGCATTGATCTAAATAAAGGAAACTGAATCGAACGCCGTACCAGGACGCGTAGAGGATATGATAATCTGTCCAGCTGCTATGATATTTGGCGTACGAGACTCACACGGGCAACCCGCGGGCGGACGAACGCTCCAAAGTCATCATAAGAATTTACTTGAATCAAACTTGAATATTCTGAATGTTGCATGGCGTTAATGTTATTACGACAACATTACGCTTCTTTCCATCGGTCTGATGGCGTAGTTGGTTATCGCATCTGTCTAACACACAGAAGGTCCTCAGTTCGAGCCTGGGTCAGATCACATTTTTTCGCACTTAAAACCGTCCATTCTAGACGTAATGCTTTTGCATCCACAAAATATCATCAGTCAATGGTTCGAGCGGTAGAACTGAGAATTACATGAATTAATGCATAATGACAATTCTAGACAACGTTCCGGATCATGACAACAAATGGCTCCAAGTAATGAAGAGAAGGAAATTACATAGGCTCCTACCTCAATCTCCTCATTTCCTGATCACTATCCTCGTTGTAATCCCGTACAGAACTTGCTCGCACGGGCTGTGCTAGAACAGGTTGCGAAAAGTGGTCCCTCATGCGGTCAGTAGCTTGTGTCTGTACCTATTGCAATCATGATCCATGAGGCAAGAAAAGTGACAGAATAGAGCTATGGAACATACCTCAACCAGGACTGTTTTCGAAAGCTGAAACAAAGGTCCTGTCAAACCCAGCTTCATAATGATATAGCTGAAAAGTAACAGATGGTCAAGTGAGGATTCCATTGATAGCCGATTGAAATCATATACGCACGAAGTTACCAGCCCCATCAAGGTAAACGTGAAATACAGAGGGTTGAACAACACTACCATAGCCTCATTCCAGCCAAGTACGACGAGGACGCCGTACATCCAGTATGGGATTTGTGCAATGCTCGACACAGTGCTACGTTTTGCTTCGACATAGTACGCATCTGCATCCTTTCGGAAGCGAGAAATAAGGTCAAGAGACTTCGTCTCGGTGAAGATGACGAGCGTTGAAGGGAAATCAAATTCATCCGTGGAATTCAGGGGGTCAGAGGGTTCTGAGGGTAGCACGAATTCAAGAGAAGGATCAACCGGAGTGATCTTGGCATAGCGAGGAATGAGATCCATCGTCTGAAATACCATTCAAATGTAAGATATGCAGGGAGAAACTCGCAAAGACACGTACCTGCTCCTTAGCCGTCTTGAAAGCCCCATCAATATCATCGTCAGGTCTCCAGACTCGAGGAACAGCATTCTCATCGTAGCGGAAGCGCTCTTCGAAATGAGTCCGAAGCTTGCCGAGAATCACAGTATCAGCAGTTTGCTCGTCGATCTTGGCCCTTAGAGCGAGCCAGGCACGTTTCCGCAGGGCAGCGAGGGATGTTACATTCTCATCTTCCGTGCAGTTGAAGCCTATGCCATACATTATTGAGAGCGTAATAAAGAAGGCGGAATAACTCACTGTTGGCCTTTACCAGATAGGTCAACTCGGCTTTCTCGAGCGTTTCCTTGAACGTGCTCAAGACCTTGTCCCACATGTCGGGTGCAGCTTTGTTGAGACTGATGTCGACGGGTTCAGAAATTTGCTTTCTAAAGTTCCTCTATGAAAATATTTTAGTGAACATTGAAGACAATTCTCAGACAGCATACCTCAATCAGGTTGACCATCTTCTTCGTCTCATCTTTCCTGCACTGGTCGGCCACATTACCAATCTCTTCTCTGAGAAACTCGAATTCGTCCTGCCACGTCCAGTCAGTGTCCTCCAGCGAGACCTCCTTCGCACCATCTGCGAACCGTGTCTCGCACTTTGTTCGCGCTTTCTCAACCACGTCCGCGAAGCTATACTCATCACCACGCAAGCCTTGAAGAAGCTCCGTTTTAAAGGCACTGAGGCATGACTTGTGCAAGTTCTTGAGCTGCCCTAGGAAGAGGGGAGACAGTGTCGAATCCATAACCCCAAGAAGGTCAGAACGCTTGCGCTGGTACACCCCTTGGTGATAGCGAGATGCATCACGGTCGTAGCGGCCTAGGAAATGTGTAAGAAGCCGTATGGTTTAAACATATATAGCATCCTCACTGAGTGCTTGAGACCTCCAATTCCGCATCAAATCACCAAGACCTTCCACAACGTAGCCTGCCTCGATGGGTCTCCGCTGCGATTTTGATTGTTCTACGAAGTCTGCGAGCGCGACGGACGATATTTCGTCGCATCGAAATTGTGCTAGGAGTTCCTGCTGCGTAGGCAGATCAAGGTCCTTGTTCGTTTGTACTTGTTCCTGAAAATTTTCATCCTCAGTGCGTAATTTGTGGACATGATTAATTCTCTTACCCATATGTTTTCCATGTAGAACGCCACGCCATCAGCAGGAATTCTCTTATGGTAGGCGGGCTTGAA